>Ga0228535_1000630_pt1 | contig 88241 bp, 78 predicted proteins | sample SJ1metagenome_FD_168457 | JGI IMG/M metagenome (GOLD analysis project Ga0228535, IMG submission 168457) | Enriched culture of PCE-dechlorinating microbial communities from Ithaca, New York, USA - SJ1 | ecosystem: Engineered > Modeled > Simulated communities (microbial... > Unclassified | place...
AGAATATTGAGCTCTTTTATCAATCGTGACAAGTAGGTCCGCTGAATTTGAAGATGCCGTGCGGTTTCTGTCTGATTCCAGCGGTTCTGTTCCAGAGAGGCTTGTATATAATGGCGTTTGAACAAAATAATCGCTTCTTTGAGATCTTTGCCTTCGAATTGCTTGTACGATGGTTCGGCTTTATTTCCAATCATAAGATCATCGGCGGTAATGAGATTGCCCTTTGCAATCAGCACTGCCCTTTCGATAGCATTTTCAAGCTCGCGAATATTGCCAGGCCAGCTGTACCCCATCATGCATTGCACTGCTGAATCCGAAAAATGCATGATTCCGCGATTTGTTTCCCGCGCATATTTCAGCAAAAAATGCTCTGCGAGAGGCGGGATATCATCCAGGCGCTCCCTTAACGGCGGAATATGAATAGGGAGCACGTTGAGCCGATAGTACAAGTCGCTGCGAAATTCCTGATTCTGAACAAGTTTTTCAATATCTCTGTTTGTCGCTGCGATAATGCGCACATCGACCTTTATGGTTTCGCTCGAACCGACTCGCTCGAAGGTTTTTTGCTGAATGACCCGCAACAGCTTTGCTTGAAGCCTGAGCGGCAATTCCGCGATTTCATCCAGAAATATTGTGCCGCCATCGGCAGCTTCGAAGCGCCCTGCCCTATTGCTTATGGCATCAGTAAATGCGCCTTTTACATGGCCAAAAAGCTCGCTTTCGAGCAGATTTTCCGGAAGCGCAGCGCAGTTGACGCGCACAAAAGGCTTTTCCGCACGGCGTGAAAGCAGATGAAGCTGTTCGGCGATCAGTTCTTTTCCGACTCCGCTTTCACCCAGGATGAGCACCGATGCATCGCTGGGAGCGACACGTTTGACGAGATCGAGGCGTTCCTGCATGACTTTAGATGAAAAAACGAGCGGATGCCAGCCCTGCTCTTCCTGAACTTTCTGCTGAAGGTATGTCAGCTCATGTTCAGTGCGCTCAAACTGCTTCGCGTTTTCGAACGCAATTCCGGCCTGCACTGCAAATATCTCTACCCATTCGAGATCATCAGCCATAAAGAGGCAATGGGATGTCTTGTTGATAAGTTCTATGACGCCTTCAGTCTTGTCTTTGACCTTCAGCGGCACTGCGAGGATGGAATTGGTGCTGTATGCGATTTCTTTCGAAATTGTTGGCGAAAATCGCTGGTCGTGGGCAGCATCGTTCACGATAATGGATTTGCTGTTTTGATACACCCAACCAGCAATTCCTTCTGTTGCAGGGATCGATTTGCCTTGAAGCTCGAGCCCTCGCGGACCGAGGGCGATTTCAAATCTGAGCGTTTCCGTAGCAGCATCGAAAAGAGCGAGGCTTGCCGCTTCTGCGCCTACAAGCCTCGCTGCTGATTCAACAATAGCCTTCAGCAACGAGCGGAAATTCGTGTAACTGGAATTGAGCCGCGCATTGATATCGATCAGCGTGCGGAACTTATCCGGATCGATCGCTGAAACCATCGCTGTCATGTCATGTTGACTGAGCCATTTGGATCAGTCGTTTTCTTTATCCTTTGCTTTGAGAAGGTCGCCAAGCGTATAGCCCGCTTCGCCTTCGTCCTCCTGAATAAATCGCGAAATCTCTTCGCGCTGTTGCTTTTGAATCAAATCCTTGACGGAGAGGCCAAGCTTCTGCCGGTCGGGGTTGAGATCGATTACGACAGCCTTTACCTGCATGCCTGGCTGGTACTTCTTGAGTGCGTCGTCGTAGGATTCGCTCCGGTCAGAAACGAGATCCTGTTTCTTGATCAGCCCTTCGATTTCTCCGGGGACCTTCACGAAAACACCGAAGTCGGTGACAGACGATACAGTCCCTTCGACAATCGCGCCGAATTTATAGGTCTTGGCAAACGAGCGCCATGGATCTTCGCTGAGCTGCTTGACGCCAAGCCGGACATTTCTGTCTTCCGCATTGCTTTCGAGGACGATGACTTCGATCTCGTCGCCTTCATGGAGTACCGAAGAGGGATTCTTGATCTTTTGCGTCCAGGAATAATCATCGATATGCAAGAATCCGTCGATTCCTTCTTCCAGCTCGATAAATGCGCCGGCATTCGTCACTTTGACGATTTTTCTTTTAAGCCTGGTGCCAGCGGGATACCGTTCATCGATTGTATCCCATGGATTGGGCTGAACCTGCTTGAGACCGAGAGAAACCTTGCCGGCAGGAATATCATAGCCGAGGATCATGCAATCGACGATATCGCCCGCTTTCAGCATGTCTTCTGGCTTGCGGACTTTCTTTACCCATGAAAATTCCGAAATGTGGGCAAGGCCTTCAATGCCTTCCTCAATTTCGATGAATGCTCCATAGTCGGTAAGCTTGGTAACTTTGCCCTTGACTACATCGCCGACATGGTATTTTTCTTCGAAGCTGTTCCACGGGTCCGGTGTAAAATGCTTGAGCGAAAGATTGATGCGCTTTTCTTCCGGGTCCAGGCGAATCACTTTGAGCTCGATTTCCTGCCCCTTGCGAACAAAATCCTTCGGGCGGGTAACATGGCCCCAACTCATATCGTTGATATGCAGAAGCCCATCAAAACCGCCAAGATCGATAAAAGCGCCAAAGCTTGTAAAGCTTTTGACGACACCTTTCACTGTGTCACCAATCTGCGTGTTCTGGAAGAAAGAAGCACGGTGCTGCTCGATTTCTTCTTCCATGAGCTTGCGTCTGTTGAGGATGATATTGATCTTTTTGTCCGAGTAAAGTCTTTCGAGATAGAATTTTGCTTGTGTACCAACCAGCTCGGAACCCTTTTCAAGTCGCTGGATGTCAGCCTTGCTCAATGGGAGAAAGCCAGTGAGGCCATGCCCAAGGTTGACTTCAAAGCCGCCTTTTACTTCTTTTGTGATGGTGCCTTCGACAGGTAGATGATCCTTGAAGGCATTCGCGATCGATTTCCAGAAGAGCTTCTCGTCCGCTTTTTTCTTCGAAATGACAATGTCTCCCGAATGGGTTTCTTTGCGGATAAGAATTACTTTGACAATGTCCCCTGCTTTCGGGGGATTGTCGCCGAATTCTTCCAGGCTCAATTTGCCTTCTGATTTGTAGCCAACATCGATGAATACTGTATCGCCAGCAACCTGAACGACTTTTCCATCGATGAGATCGCCCTCCTCCAGCCCCTCGAGTGATTTGAGGTACTGCTCCTGCAATTGTGTCTGGATATCGTCCCGGGAGGGTTCAGTGACGTCCATTTCCACTTCCTTATTTTCTGCCATGTGCTTTCCTTGCCGAAATAATCTTGTTGTATACTTTCTCATAAACTTGCTGTATGGTCAAGTCTGAGGTGTCCAAATATTCCGCATCTTTGGCGATTTTGAGGGCACCGACTGATTTTTGTGTATCGATCTGGTCGCGCATTTCGATATTTTTGCGAATTTCTTCAATGGCGGGGGCGGATTGCGGGGCCGGGATAGTCTGAGCGATCATGTCCCCGGGGGCCTGCTGGCTATCAGGCTGAGAAAAAGCATGTGAGCGAGCCTCCTGCCGTTCACGGAAGCGCCGTTCCGCCCGCACTTGAGAGGAAGCATCCAGATAGAATTTGACTTCTGCATCGGGGAAGACGACAGTTGTAATGTCGCGGCCCTCGCTGATGACATCTTTGCCTTCTGAGATGGCGCGAATTATTGCATTGACTTCTGCCCGAATCGAAGGAATTGCAGAAACCTGCGCGACAATTGCGTCGACCTGCGGAGTGCGCAGTTCTGCCAGAAGCCGCTCTCCATCGACAAGAACTGATCCATCGGGCCTATAGTCAAAGCGATGCTGTCGCATGAGAGCGGTCAACGCCTGTCCATCCTGCCAGGATACTCCTTCGCGCAAGGCTAAATATGCCACCGCACGATAGATGTTCCCGGAATTTATGTAAAGAAAACCAAGATTGTCAGCAATCATCCGGGCAATGGTCGATTTGCCGCATCCTGCGGGACCATCGATAGCTACTTTCATTTTCGGGGCCCCTTGTTGCTTGGTCGGGAAGACATATATGCTTTCAAAGCATAGATTTCTTCCTCCGTCAGGTCTCTCCATTGGCCAGGACTCAGCTCGCCTATTGAAAGAGGTCCGATGCGAATGCGTTCAAGGATTTTCGCACGCAATCCGAAATGCTCCAGGACTCTACGAATTTCCCGGTTTTTCCCTTCGATAAGCACAATGTGCGCTTTATCCGGCGCGACGACACGAACAGCGTGCGCTCTGTACCTGACTCCTTCCAGAATAATGCCACGCATAAAACTTGCGGCAAAGCCTGGAGGAATGGGCTGGTCTGTCTGCACAAAATATTCTTTGTCGATTTCGCTTGATGGATGCATCAATTGTGCTGCGAAATTGCCGTCATTGGTAAAGAGCAGTAAACCGCTCGACCACTGGTCGAGCCGCCCTATGTTGTAAAGGCGATCCGGAATGCTTGGAGCGATAAGGTCGATTGCGCAAGGGCGGCCTTGTGGGTCTTTTATTGAAGAAAGGTACCCCTTGGGCTTATTCAGAAGAATGTAGCGGAATCTTTTTTGTGACAGGACTGGAATTGGCTGGCCATTGACACGGATGTCTTCGGTTCCGTACACTTTTTGGCCAATGCTTGCTGGCTGCCCATCCACTTCTACCCTGCCCTGCTTGATCAATTCTTCGCAGGCACGACGGGAAGCAATGCCAGCAGCGGCCAGAAATGCATGCAGGCGAATTGGTTTTGCTTGCAAATCGCTCATCCTTCGGGAGTCTCCGGTTTTGAAAATCGCGCGTTTTCTATTTCATCAAGTTTAGGCAAATCTGCGATTGAGTTCAGTTTGAAGTATTTGAGGAAGTCCTGGGTCGTACCATACTGCATGGGCTTGCCTGGCGCATCACGCTTGCCTATTTCAGCAATGAGGTTTCGCGAAAGAAGAAGCCGGATCATGCCATCGACATTGACGCCTCTGATCGCTTCTATTTCAGCACGGGTAATGGGCTGGGAATATGCGATGATGGCGAGCGTCTCCATCGCTGCGCGCGACAGTTTCATTTCGTTCTTTTTGCCATAATGGTCTTTGAGCTGTTCCCAAAGCGAGAGCTTTGGCGCGAGAATCCACCCTCCCGCGCTCTGGGTAGGCGCGAAGCCATGAACGGGGAGCTCATACTCGGCGCAGAGCCTCTGGAGAGCAAGGGAAATCTGTTCATCGGTCAAGCCGGAAATTTTTGCAAGCCTTTCTTCAGAAACTGGCTCGCTTTCAAGAAAAAGAATAGCCCCGACGAGTGCCGCCTCGGCATCAAGCTGTTCGTTCATGAGGTGCCTCCGGAGAAGAATATGGAATTATAAGTATGTCGCCAAATAAGCGATGTTGTCGTATGCTGATTATTCTGTTCTTGGTCGAGTCGAGCACAGCGAGAAAGGCACATGCCAGGTCGAGAGCTGAAGAATGCCGGGAAATCAAATCATCAAAGCGGAAATTTACTTTTTTGTCCAAAAGCTCATGTATCAAGGCTATTTTTTCGTTGATGCTGACTTCTTCGTAGAGGTCGATTATTCGTTCGGAATCAAAATGGCGAATCATTGATGCAAATGTGCGCAGCAGGTCCCATGAATCGGCAGGTATCCAGGGTTCATCATCAGGATTGTCTGCAAATGGAAGTGTTCGCTGGGATGAGGATCGCTCGACAAACCACTCAACTTCCATCTCACGCTGTTCCATCAACTCAGAAAGCTTTTTATACCGGTGGTATTCGATAAGCTGATCGATGAGCATTCTGCGCGGATCGTCTATTTCATCAAGCTCGTCCTGGGAGTTTGGCAGAAGCATGCGCGATTTTATATAGAGAAGCGTTGCAGCCATTTGGTAGAAATCGGATAGTTCATCAAGACTTGCTGAAGGATCGCTATTCAGGCATTCCAGGAATTGCTCAGTTATGCTCGAAATATGGATATCGTAAATATTCATCTCATTTTTCTTGATGAGATAGAGCAAGAGATCCAGAGGACCCTCGAAATCGCTGAGATGAAAAGTGCGACCTGTCGAGGAAACGGAAATCGGCTCGCCATTGGCATCATTATCGAAATCTTGCATCATTCTGGGTATGGCTCATCATACTGAGACTCACCTGCCGGGTAAATACCTTGTGGAGGAAGAGATGCAGCAAGCATTTTGAGCGGCACACCCAAAACCGGATGAATAAGCGATGAATCGATTTCCAGCAAAGGGAGTAGCGCGAATTTCCGTTCTGCCAAGCCGGGATGCGGAATGATCAAATCTGGCTCTGTGATTATCTTTCCCCCATACAGAAGAATATCTATATCGAGTGTGCGCGGGCCTTTTTTAATCTCCCGGCTTCGATTCCTGCCATAGCTTGCTTCGATGTCATGTATGCTATCAAGCAGCTGGCGCGGACTCAGTTCGGTCATTCCGCAAACTGCCATATTGTAAAAATCTTCCTGCTCTTCATAATATCGCGCTCGGGAGCGCCACAGGCCTGATACATGCATATCAGAGAGCATTTTTGAAAGATCTTGCACTGCCAACTCAAGAATTTGCGCTGAATCACCCATGTTCGAACCAAGGCCGAGCCACACCTTTTCCATACGAAAAAATCCTTTGCCTTCTATGGCTTGCGCAAGGCTTGCCCAAGAAAAAGGCTTTTTCAGAACAAATCTTCAGCCCTTATCCGCCCGGTGTCGCTGGCTGTATCTGCCGAGGGCAATTCATCAGCTGAGACAGCAATGAAGGCTTCGCTGCTGGCCCCTTGATCAGGATTGGCGTTGCTGGCTTTTTCAGGGTGGAACAGAATTTCCCTTACCTGGGACTCGATTTTCTTGGCTTCTTCGGTGAACTGCTCCAGATATGCCTTGGCATTCTCTCTGCCCTGCCCTATTTTTTCTGCGCCCCATGTATACCAAGCGCCTTTTTTCTCTATGACATTGCATTTGACCGCGGCATCGAGGAGCGATGCGCTCCAGGAAATCCCTTTGCCAAAAATGATTTCGAGTTCTGCCTTGCGGAAAGGCGGAGCAACTTTATTTTTGACCACTTTGACGCGAACTTTATTTCCGATCGCTTCCTCATCCTGGCCTCTCTCGATCGTTTCGATTTTTCTTACTTCAAGCCGCACCGAAGCATAGAATTTTAATGCGTTGCCGCCTGTCGTTGTCTCCGGATTGCCGAACATGACGCCGATTTTCATTCGTATCTGGTTAATAAAAATGAGAATTGTCTTGCTTTTTGAAAGGGTTCCAGCGAGCTTGCGCAATGCCTGGCTCATAAGTCTGGCCTGAAGCCCAACATGGGCATCCCCCATCTCTCCTTCAATTTCAGCTTGCGGGGTGAGCGCAGCGACCGAATCAATGACAATAATATCCACCGCTCCCGAACGAATGAGCGATTCAGTGATATCGAGCGCCTGCTCGCCATTATCTGGTTGCGAGATATAGAGTTCATTGATGTCGACACCGAGATTGCGCGCGTATACAGGGTCAAGCGCGTGCTCGGCATCGATAAAGGCTGCGATTCCGCCTTTTTTTTGCGCTTCGGCTATCGCATGCAAAGCGAGCGTTGTTTTGCCTGATGATTCGGGGCCATAGATTTCGATTATGCGGCCTCTCGGATAGCCGCCGATGCCCAACGCCTCATCGAGTAAAATGGATCCGGAAGAAACGACTTCGATGCCCTGTGCGATAACGTGCGCTCCCAGTTTCATGAGGGAGCCCTGGCCGAATTGTTTTTCAATCTGGAGCTTTGCAGCTTCCAGAGCTTTCAGTTTTTGATCTCTCTCGCGCTGGATTTCAGGATCGATGCCGCTATCCTGCTTTGATGCTGCATTGCTTTCTTGGCCGAACTTGGCTTCTCGTTCGCTCACTGTCTCTTCCGCTGCGCGGATTTGTCTTTTTGCCATCGCTGATATCCCTCCATCCTAATAGACGCGTAAATTGTATCACATGATTGAATTTTCTGCACCCTTTCTTGACAGCATATATAAAACGCTATTCATGACGGATAAGCTCGGCAGGCGCGATAGATGTCGATTTCATCGCTGGCAGGATCGATGCAATTGCACTGAGAGCGATTCCTGAAAGCAGTATCAAAACCACAAATCTCCAGTCCATGGTGATTGGAATATGCTCAAGATAATAATCCGGATTGAGCAATTGGATTGTTTGGCGGTCTGCTGACAGCAATCTGCTTGCAAAGCCCAGAATGGCCTGCATGCCGCTGATGATCTGGTTTATGAATATCGAAATCGCTATTCCGGCAAGGCTTCCCGCAATGCAGCCAATAGCACCGGTCGCGGTGCCGCCAAGGAGAAAAATGAGTGCTGCCTGTGTCCGCGAAACGCCGAAGGATCGAATTATCGCAATTTCTGCCCTGTGTTCGATGACAAAGGTTGTAAGCGCAGATGCCAGATTCAGTGCGGCGACGATAATGGCAATCACCATTATAAGAACGAGCACAGATCTTGTACTCGAAAACGATTGAAATAGGCTTTTTTCGATTTCTCGCCATGTGCGCACGCGCGCGCCCTGTTCGCTAGTAAGTCCGTATTTCTGGCCTGCACGGGATACTTCGCTCGCGATACGATCGAGATCCGATCCATATGGCTTACTGATCTTGATGCCCATGAATGCATACGCGGTCGCCGAATTGAGCAGCCGTAGAGCAGCATCGCTCTGGATAATGAACCAGTTTGCATCCAGTTCGCGATAGCCGCTGGAGATTATGCCTGCTACACGAAAAACAGCAAGCTTCGGGAGGTAGTTTGTGCTGTCGTTGCTCCTCAGCGTGATAAGGGTCACACTGTCGCCTGTTTTTACTTCCAGCTTCCGCGCGAGATATCGCCCCAGAACTACTTCATTCTGTCGGTTCGGGTACATTTGCCCTTCGTCGACCGAAATGAAGCGATTGAATCCTTTGTCTTGCAATACCGCTCCATCCAGGCCCCTGATTTGTGCGGACGTCGAACCATTTTGCGAGGCGGCAAGCCCGATTCCGTCGACTTCAAAAGATGTGGAAATGATACCAGGCATGCGAGAAACATCCTGGGTCAATGCATTCCGTTGTGTGGCATCGAAGCTGAAAGGCAGGCTCATCTGCAAATGGCTGGTTTTTGTTTCGAGATATCTGTCCGTGATTCCCTGAATCATGCCATTTGATACAAACAGCACGATATAGAGTGGAACGAGGCTTATGCCAATGCCGAGAACCGCACCCCAGAAGACGCTGTGACGTGCACGGTACAAGTCATTGTATTGTTCGTTGGCCGGCCTTCCAAAAAGCAGCCGCAAGCCTACAAAGGTGAGTGGCCGAATGTTTGGGTTCTTCACCTGATGCATTCGAAATGGCCCCCTTTGAGAAGATAGGAGCTGTCTCCAATACCAGCAAGTTCTGGATCATGCGTTACCAGAACCAACGTCGTGCGGGCAATTTCAGGAAGGCTCTTGAGCAGTTCTTTTACGGCAGACGCGCTTGCAGGATCGAGATTCCCGGTCGGCTCATCCGCAAGAACAACTGAAGGCTGGTTGATTAAAGCTCGCGCAATTGCCACCCGCTGGCGTTCACCTCCGGATAGCTGCGAAGGAAAGTGCGTTGCGCGGTTGTTCAATCCGACAAGGTCGAGCAGTTTTTTTGCTCTGTCCCATGATTCGGCACGCGGAACTCCTGCCATATATGCAGGAATCGCGACATTTTCGAGAGCGGTAAAATCATTGAGCAAGAAATGGAATTGAAAGACGAAACCGATGACTTCTCTGCGGAAGATATGGAGCATTTTTTCCTGCGCCAGGCCAAGATCATAACCGGCAATCTTTACCGTTCCGGAATCGAACCGTTCGAGGCTGCCCAGGATGGCAAGGAAAGTGCTTTTGCCTGATCCACTTGGCCCGAGAATGGTGCATGCTTTGCCCTTTTCGAGCACAAAATCAGCGTTATCCAGAATTCTGAGCACTTCCGCGCTGGAAGAAAAGGTTTTTGTCAGGTTCTTGCAGAAAATTATCGGCTCACTCACTTCTCAATACCTCCAGTGGGGATGCATTTCTGAAACGTCGGTATGCAGCGTAAACGGCGAGTGCCGGAAACAGAATCGCGAAAAATGCTATGAACCCGATATCGGATGCGTACACGCGAGACGGGATGCTTTCGATATAGAAAATCGTCGGAGAGAACAGGCTCAAATCAGGTACGCTCTTTGCAATGCCCAAGCGATACAGGAACGACACAACTGCTTCCGCAATACCGACAGCGAAATTTATGACATGGTCAATGTTCTTTGCGAGCGGTATGCCGATGCCGATTCCGCCGAGTGCACCCAGAATGCCTGCCATGAGCCCTTCAAGCATGAAGATGCTGCCTATGGAACGGCGGTCAGTGCCTATAGCGGCCAGAATTGCCAGCTCTCTCGATTTTCTGGCAATATTCCGCCGCATTGCATAATGAATATTGATCGCGACGACCGCAAAAATGATGCTTACCAGGATGAACATGACAACTTTTTCGGTGCGGAGCGCGCTGAAAAAGCTGCGGTTATAGTCTCTCCAGGATTCTGTTCGGCCTATCCCTGGCGTATGCGCAAGCCAAGCGATAAACTGGTCTACTTTTTCCGGATTCTTCAGCTTTATGCCAAGAACGAGAGAAGCAGGCAAGGTTTTGAGTTTCAAAGTAGAGGCCATGGGAAGAATTACGAGCCTTGCATCGATTTCGTAGTACCCGGATCTAAAAATCCCTCCGACAGGCAATGCGACCTCATATTGCTGAACTCCTTCATCAGGGTCGACAACCGCCCCGCGCAGCACAAGATTCTGCCCATTGTACATACCCAGAAGGCGCGCAGTTTCCGTGCCGATCATGATTCCCTGGCGAATACCATCTTCTGCCGCACTTTCGGATACATGCAATGCATTGCAGAAACCTTTGTCAGCGCCCAAGTCCTGAGGGCTTATCCACATTGCGCGCACAACATTTTGACGCCCTTCTGCTCCTTCGGCAAGCAAATTTGTCTCGATGAAAGGAGTGACAGATCGAACAAGAGAATTCTTGCGCAGCGATTGCGCAAGAATCGAAGGGTCAGAACTTTCCGGCATGATGCGAACATGAAAACTGCTTGTTTCAAGCAGCGAATCGATATACTGCCGCTGGAAGCCATTCATCACGCTCATTACGACGATCAACGCAACGATGCCTGCAGCTATGCCAATAACAGAAAACAGAAAGCTTGAACGGTGCGAAGTTTTGCGGCCTGTTATAGTCCAGCGAATCGCAATGCGAAAAAGCGCCATAAATCCGGCTCTTTTTCGTGTCTGCAGGGGCTCGAATGTGCCATGCTCGTTCGCTGCCATTTCAGCGCCTACTCACCGACGAAATCCTCGAGATACGCATCTATATTGAAAGGCTGCAGGTTCTCGTATTTCTCTCCCGTGCCCAGAAAGAGGGTCGGAAGGCCAAATTGCCGGCTTACCGCTATAATCATTCCGCCTTTTGAAGTGGAATCGTACTTCGTCATTATGACACCATCAACCTTCACGGCCTCGTGAAAAGTTTCCGCTTGCCGCATCGCGTTCTGGCCAGTTGTCGCATCGAGCACCAGAAGTTTTCGGTAATTAGCTTGATTTGCTCTCTGACTCACCACCCGATCGAGTTTTGCGAGTTCTTTTACAAGATCGGCTCGTGTATGCATGCGGCCAGCGGTGTCCGCGATGACAAGCTGAGCGCCAGCAGCTGCGGCAGCATCGATGGCATCCCAAAGCACCGCTCCCGGGTCGGAACCATGCTGCTGGGCGACGACGCGTATGCCGAGTCTTTCGCCATGAATCTTGAGCTGATCGATTGCTGCTGCGCGAAACGTATCTCCCGCGGCGAGGATTATATTGTTGCCAGGGTATTGGCGACCCGCCCATTGCGCAAGTTTCGCGCAGCTCGTAGTCTTGCCTACCCCATTCACGCCGAGAATGAGCACAATGTTGAGCTTGCCAGGGTCGAGTTCAAAGGTTGCGGTTTTAATATAGGGGCGCAATAGCTCCTTCAGCTTTGCCTTTGCCGCATCAGGATCAGAAATACCTTCTTTCTTGCAGGCAGCTTTGAGAGAGTCCACGATCTCGAATGCAAGAGCTGCACCTATATCGCCTTCGATAAGCAGATCGGCAAGGTCTTCGAATGTCTCTTCGCTGAGCTTGTTTCTGCGAAATAATGCTTTGATCTTTTCAGCAAATTTCATATTTTCTCCGATAATCCTGTTTTCAGCGAGTTGTCTGCAATATTGTTACGGCATTCCATATTGCTGCTGTTAGAAAAACTGCAGTTGCAGCAATGCTCGCGCCGGCCGCTATGCCTGAAATGGTAACAGCACTATTGAATGCAGAGTTTCGAATGGCTGCTTCCTGGTATGTCTGCCACAGCCCCGCGCTCAGAAATGCCGCAGAAAGGCTTATAGAAACGCCTCCTATAGCGAATTTGAAGGTATTATTTGCTTTCTCATAGCGGGATTTGAGAATCCATGGCTCTGTTTTTGGAAGGTTCGCGGAAGCATTTGCCATCGAAGGTGCGATTACTGTCTTTGCAGAGAATGTGCCGCGCAAAATCATGCTTTCAGTGGCTGCCTGCACCGCTTTGGATATACTGAATACATCCACAGGGTCGCTGAAGTATGCGGAGCCTTGCCCGGATTTCTCCAGCAACGCCATACCAAACCGGAATGCGCTTCCTTCAACCGCATAAACCGTGCAGACAAAATATTGAGCGCCCTTGAGTTCTCCTGCTTCAAGCAGTGTCGAATTCGATTTCTCTCCAAGCACCTTCATGGCATCAAGATCGAGAACAGCAATGCTGCGAGTTTCAATTCTCGTCTGGAATGATTCTTTGAGCAGACGCACGAAGCTGCCTGCTTCAGGCAAGGGGCTTCCATTGGCGAGCGTCTGATTGGATGCGAGCCCCTGCCGAACGGATGCCCAAATATCCCATTCGCTTGAATTTTCTGCGATCAGGTGATTGAGCGCTGACATTTCAATCCGAACCGGGAATGCGAGCGCTATGTTTGCAGGGACAGTCTGGCAGAACACATTGCTCGTCAGAAAGAGAAAAACCATAGCCGCAAATAGGGCTGATCCTTTAAATGTCTTCATCTTCTCCTTCGACGATGGTTCCACCTTTCCACTGCCAATGAAGATAGGCATCAAGGAAAGGATCAATATCACCATCCATTACTGCTTGGACATTTCCGACCGAAAATTTGTTCCGGTGATCCTTTACCATAGTATAAGGCTGGAATACATAGGATCTGATTTGGGAACCCCATGCGATTTCCTTTTTTTCGCCGGCAAACTTGGCTGTCTCTTTGTCGCGCTCGGCTTTGTAATATTCGTACAGCCTCGACTTGAGGATGCTCATTGCGACATCCTTGTTCTTGTACTGGCTGCGTTCATTTTGGCATGTCACGACAATGCCGGTTGCCAGGTGGGTAATCCGCACCGCAGAGTCGGTTTTATTGACTTTCTGGCCGCCGGCGCCGCCTGCCCGATAGGTATCGATTCGAATATCTTCAGGTCGTATATCAATTTCTATGGAGTCATCGAGCACTGGCATCACCGACACAGAAGCGAAAGAAGTATGCCTGCGCGCGTTTGCATCGAAAGGTGAAATTCTTACCAATCTGTGGACGCCCGTTTCGCCTTTGAGATAGCCATATGCATACTCACCCGATATCTGAATTGTTACGGATTTTATGCCGCCTTCTGCTTCAAGAAAATCCAGAGTTTCTACTTTGAAGTCGTGCCTCTCCGCCCATCGCGTATACATGCGATACAGCATGCTCGCCCAGTCGCAAGCTTCAGTACCGCCTGATCCTGCATGAATGGTCAAAAAAGCATCATTTCGGTCTGCTTCTCCGGACAGGAGCTCCAGGATCAGCGCTTTATCGAAACGATTCCTGATATCATTGAGATTTGCAAGCAGATCCCCCTCCATGTCCTGATGCCCTTCATCCCGAACAAGCTCGTACATTTCCTCGAGCCCGAGAATGTCGTCGTGCAGTTTTTTCCATGATTCCAGGCGCTCTTTCAGGGTTTTTATTTCGGCGAGCACTCTTTTAGCGCGATTCTGATCCGACCAGAAGTCTGTCTCTGATGTTTGTGCTTCTTTGCTGCGAATTTTTTCTTCTATAGCGGCTGCGTCAAAGACGCCCCCATATATTGATAATTTCCTCTTTTAGATCCTGAATCGGTTTTGCGAGATCTTCCAGCATTTCTAACTCCTCCAATATCTATTTATTTCATTACACTAAAAGTATATATAGTCTCATGCTCCCACTTTTCTCCAGGCAGGAGAAAGGCAGAGGGAAAGTTTGGATGATGTGGAGAATCCGGGTACATTTCGGTCTCGAGGCAGAAAGCGGAATGCCGATCGTAGACAGAGCCGCGCTTGCCAGCTATGCCATTCAGATTATTGCCTGTATAGAATTGCACAGCCGGCAAGGTTGTCGCTGCGGTCATTATTCGGCCAGACTTGGGCTCCCTTATTTCAGCAAAAGGTTTGAGAGGCAAATATTCTTTGTCTATGATAAAGCAGAAATCGAAACCATCATTTGCATTCCTGATTTCCTTCCCGATCGGTTTCATCGTCCGGAAATCCAGCGGAGTGCCATCAACAGAAGCAATTGCGCCTGTCGGGATCAATTCGCTGTCCACGGGAAGATACATGCTTGAGTGCATCAAAAGCTCGTGATCAAGAATCGTCCCATTGCCTTCGCCAGCAAGGTTGAAATAGGCATGATTTGTGAGGCTGACCAGGGTTTTTTTGTCTGTTTTTGCTTGATAGCGCAAGCGCAAGCTTCCAGATGGCGAAAGGCTCACGGTTAATTCTACTGCCAGTGTTCCAGGATATCCTTCTTCGCCATCGGGGCTTTCTCGCGTCAGCCTGAGGGCTGGATCGCCTGAAATTGATGACAATTCTCCATTCCATAAATATTTGTCAAAACCGCGCCTGCCGCCGTGCAGATGATTTCGGTTGTTGTTGGCCCACAGCTTGTATGCCTTGCCATCAAGTTCAAATCTTGCACCGCCGATTCTGTTCGCAAAGCGCCCTACTGTTGAACCAAAATACGGATGTTTGCCCGCATATCCGGAAAGCGTCGAAAACCCAAGAAGAATATCATCGAAGCTGCCATGCGCATCTGGCATGATGAAGCTGACCCATGTCGCCCCATAATCGGTGAATGCAGCGAGAAAATCGCCAGCTTTCAGCACGTAGAGAGAAACATCTTCGCCGCTTGCAAGTGTACCGAAATGCTTTTTTTCAAATCCCATGGAGGCGCTCCTTTCCACTTCATGTTCCGAGGACTATCATACTGCAGATTTGCTTTTGCCGCGAGACCTAGAGCTTGTAATAGATTTTATAAAAAGCTTCAAACCAGCTGTCAGGAAGGATTCGTCTGACCCAGACTGCAAAGCGCTCGAAAAGAGGCCCAATGGTTACTCGGACTGGCAAGCTGCGCGCGCCAGCCAATTGCACGATTCTTTTGCCAGCCAGCGCAGGAAGTGCCCCTTGCAATTCATCGTGCTCCTGGACGCCAATAGCCTTTTCAAACTGGCTTGTATAGGCGCTCCCCGGGCGCACCAGCTTGCGCCGCGCGCTTGTGAATCCGGTTCTGAAATCCCCAGGCTCCACGATGCATGCCTGAATATTGAACGCTCGTATTTCATGACGCAAAGATTCAACAAAACCTTCGAGCGCAAATTTGCTCGCAGAATAAAAGGCCTGAAACGGCATGCCTATCCTTCCCGCAATAGAGCCAATTACAATGATTTTGCCGCTTTTCTGCTGCCGCATTGCGGGAAGAAAAGCCTGAACTGTTCTCACAACCCCGAAAAAATTGACATCGAGCTGGGCTTGCGCTTCGGATATTGGCGTGTCTTCAATTGAGCCGCTGATGCCTGAGCCTGCTCCGCATACAAGAACATCGATACGTCCAGCATTCGAAAGAATGTAGTTTCTGCATTCCTCAACCGAATCATTCGAGGTGACATCGGTGCGGACATAGATGAGTCCGGCGGGCAGATTTTCAGGATTTTGCCTTCTGCCTGCTCCAAATACGATAAAACCTGCATCTATGAATGATTGTGCGATAGCAAGACCGAGGCCGCTCGTGGCTCCTGTCACCAATGCGACAGGCCTGTTATCTGATTTTTCCATGCTGTTCCCCGTATAGAGAAATGTTATAGGCATCTATTATGATGTCAGCCACCTGGGATGCTGACCATCGCTCGGTATCGATGACTAAATGAGCAACCGATACATCATCGATATCGATATTGTAGAGAGCTAGATAGCGCTGCCTGTCTCTTGCATCTCGCTCGAGTGTGAAGCGTTCGATTTCTTTTCTGTCTCCGCCCTCCCGCGCAAAAATCCTGCTTACGCGGACCGAAGGGCTTGCCTTGAGATATACTTTCAGATCGGCTTCAGGCACCATCCACATTGCAAGACGGGAGCCTATGACTGTATTGCCTTTTCGGGCGAGCATGGTTTGATGCTCATCGAGCTTTCGATCATATTCAAGGCTTTCTTGCGCTTTTCTGAACAGCTCTTCCAGAGGCATGCCCATTTCGGCTGCCATTGTCCGAAATGTGTAATTTACAGGTGTATATCCGAGTCTGTCAGCGACCATGCGCGACACAGTTGTATTTCCGCAGCCCGACTTTCCTGAAATCGCAATTATTCCCATAGCGCGATCACTCCACATTCCTGAGCTGCTCTCTGATGTTTTCGAGCGCGTCTTTCATCTCAACGACCGCCAGAGAAACGGCGACGAGCATGTTCTTCGATCCGATTGTGTTGACTTCCCTGTTCATTTCCTGGCAGAGAAAATCCAGTTTTTTGCCGCAAGAGGGCTCGGCAGCAATTGCCTTAAAAGCCGAGATGTGCGCTTTCAGGCGCTGAATCTCTTCGTTTATGGTGAGCCGCACCAGTTGCACTGCCAATTCCTGCAAGACCCGGCTTTCATCGTAGTTATCTCCAAGCAATTCTTTGAATCTGGCGGTTATCTGGTCGTGCACAAGCTGTTCGAGCTGGCCTGCGTTCTGTTCTATTTCGTCGAGTTTCGATGTAAACCTGTTCATCTGGTTTGTAATGTTTTGCTGCGTCGCAAGGCCTTCTCTTATTCTGCTCTCTTCGAATTCTCGCCATGTTTCTTCCATGGTCGGGAACAAAATCTGCCATAATTCCGATTCGTCGATATCGGTATTCAGCTCGATGACGCCGGGGAAGCGCGTGAGCACATCGAGCGAAGGCGTATCATTTAAGCCGCAGGCTAGTGCAAGGTTGCGAAGCTGTTCGGTGAGGGTTTTTGCTGACTGGAAATTCATTGTGATGTCATCAAGGGTCGCTTCTGTCTTTTTCAACCTGAGAGTGCACTCGATTTTTCCCCTCGATATCCTCGAACCAAGAAATTCGCGTATATTCGGTTCGATTCCTGAAGCCGAAGCCGGAATGGAAAGCGACAAGTCAAAAAAGCGGTTATTGTATGATTTCAGCGTAATGCTTCCCAGAAATCCTTTTGCTGAGATTGTTCGATGCGCAAATCCCGTCATGCTCTTCATTCCGTGTGCTTCCTTTCAGGTCCGTGCTTAATGGCTTTTTTGTTTTCAAGAAGTTCTGCAAGAGCTCTGCCCAATTTCCAGTTGTCTCCAGCGCCCATTGTTAGAAAAATGTCACCTGGCTTCAATTTTTTTTCTAGCATTGGCAGCGCATCGAGCGGCTCTTCTGTGTACAGCGCAAATCCTGTCCGCGCGCGCAAGGTGTTTTTGCCATGGCCGATCGAAGTCGCTGCTAAATGACTATCATCCGGCACAAGCAGATCAAGATCCTTGCGCCTTTCGCACAGCTTCTGGAACAATTTCTGGCCATCGAAATCCTGAATCGGTTGTTCGCGCGCAGAGGCATAGATCTTGTGCATCACGACAGCGTCGGCTTGATCGAGCGCAGCAACAAAAGCATCCTGCAGGGCGATTGTCCTAGTGTAGGTATGCGACATAAAATCTACAACAAGGCGGCGATGAGGCCAGAACTTCTTTATTCCTTCTATAGTTGCGGCAATGGCGGTCGGGTGATGCCCGTAATCGTCTATGATCAGGATCCCGCCATATTCGCCAACTACTTCGCTTCGGCGCTTCGATCCGCGGAAGGACGATAATGCGTTTGCCATTATTTTCCATTCATGAGGTTCGATATCGCGAGATGTTTCAGCCTTGAAAATCGAGTCAGCAAGCGCAAGCGCCGCAACTGCGTCCAGAACCAGATGCTGCCCCGGCACATGAAGCGAAATGTCTACAGGATAATTCCCGGTAATAAAAGTATTTGTTCCTGCGAGTGTCCGCAAGGAGCGAATTTTCCATTTTCCTTGAGCTGAAAAACCATACTCAACAAAATTGATGTCTTTCCTTTGTTGTAGGGCAATGTCTGCAACTTCAGTTGCGCCTTTTTCATCGGCACAAAAAATCAGTGTCCCGCCCGAGGGAAGAGACAGAACATACTCAACGAAGGCATCGCGTATGCTTTCATAGGTCGGAAAATAATCCTGGTGATCGCTCTCTACAGAAGTAAGCACAATCCAGGAAGGCTTGAAATTGAGAAAATGTTTGCGGTACTCGCATGTTTCTGCAATGAAGTAAGTATCTCCCTGAATAAGGGTACATCGATTGTTAAAATTGGAGATCGCAGAACCAGCAAGGACAGTCGCGGGCATCGACAAGGCTTCCATTAGAATGCCGGTGAGCGCGGTTGTCGTGGTCTTTCCATGCACTCCGGCGATCCCTGCCGATGTGCTGTGCAGAGAAAGGGCTCCCAACACTTCAGGGTAGCTGTATATGGGAATGTTGTGTGCCGCGGCGGCTTTGAGTTCCGGATTTGCATCGCGAGAATATGCAGCAGAGTAAATAACTAGATCGCATGCATCCGGAATATGCTTCGCGTCAAAATTCTCGAACAATTTCACATTCAGCGCGCGGAGAATGCTGTCCGTATAGAAAACATCGGGCACATCACTGCCAGTGAGAAGTGCACCGCGGCTATGAAGAATTTCAGCAAGGGCAGTCATTCCAGTGCCTTTGGCTCCTACGAGATGAATTTGCAGGCCATAGAGATTTGAAGGGAACTGCTTCAATTCCATATTGCACCAATTGTAAAGAAAATCGCTTTCAATCTACAAGACCCCTTTGACATCGAAAAGCAAGACGCGCTCAGTGTTCAATGTGCACTGAAACCGAAAATAGCACTGTCCCTTCAGGAGGAAGTGAAAAATCCCAGCCGATGGTCAATGTGAAACCTTCGAAAATCCGTGCATCTTGTGCTTCCTTTTCTGTAATAAAGCGGCCATCTTTCGGACTTTCGGCGAAATTGGGAACTCCATTCAGCGAAAAAGGATTATCGGATCGAATAATCATCTTTTCCGCACCGAGCACATCTCCTATCTCCACACCATCAATTGCGTCGGCAGCAAAAGATTGATCGGCCGGCAATTGCCGGGATTGGCGATGCGCAAGCGTTTGTACCTTATGATCTTTAAGGGAAGGCAGGGCAATGATTTCCGAAATCGTGCAGAACCGGATGGGAAATGGATTGCTTCCTTTGTTGGTTAGTTCATAATTTATGCTGAAGTAATCATTTTCGAATTGATAGCTCTTTCGGCAGCCGAAAAAAGCGCTAAGATTATCTATTTTGCCATGGAATTCTCGGTAGAATGTTGCATTGAGGGATTCTTTGGCATTTTCGACCAAATTCCAGGCTTCATAGTCCGGAAATAATCGTGTTTCGAAAGTACCTGCAGCGCGTATTTCGTCTTTGAAGCAGCCGGTCGAGAAATGTTCCGCGTTCCAGCCGCATGCATAATTTCTTCCCGTGCGCAGCGAGTCGAGCTCTACGACCGAAGCACTGTCCGATTTCAGATAGCAATTATATACGGACGATTGATAGAGCACTTCCTTGATGCCATCAAAATCAAGATCATCATATGCCATGAAATGATGGAAACGATTCTGGCGAATTGTTTTTTCTGCTTCTATCAGCGAGGCGTAGGCACCAAGCCGGGCTTCGGAACGCAAAATGCCTCCGGTTGGGCTTACCCAGAACAGCTCGCCGCTTTGTGCTCGCCAGATATCGTCCAGCGAAGCCTTTTTTCTCGATTTGTCTCCTCTGAACAGATTGGTCATTGCTGAAACAAAATTCAGCTTTTGGTACAGCAGGTGCACAAGAGGATGATCGACAACCGATTGCTTCGATATTTGAACACATTCAAAACGTGGAATGTCAGCTTTTTGGATGATGCGTTCGCAGTAATCCCTGAAACGTCTTGAATAGCATTGAGCAAAATAGATTGTCCGCGCCGCTTTTGAAGATTTGTAGAGCTGGGAAGCGGTAATCGTATCATATTCAAGGCAGTTTTTCTGGAACCACGCGAAGCTGCGCTCGAACAAGACATCGGGCGATTCAAGGCCGCTCCGCTCCCATGTGCTTGATATGGCATTGCCATCAGCCATAATCACGAATGCGCTGATTTGAGGGTTATCCTGTTGAAGTTTTAAAAGGGTAGCCTCATATGGAACGAATGCGCTATCGTCGGAATGCGATTCGAATGCCGGGTAGATCAGAACCATCTTCCTGTGATCTTCCGAAGCCACAGGCTGGCATGAGAGATTTTCCGGCGCTATTTCCTTGAACTGCGCTGCCGGCAGAAATGTGTACTGAATCTTGGAATTCTGAAGGATTGCGGGCAAGGAAGAAGTCCAGGAATATTCATACAGCCAGGCTCCTGAAGGGCGCTTTCCGATCGTCTTTCGGATAAATGCACTGAGCGCTTCTACTTGCCCCGTCATGTCCTGCGTGCTGACAAGCGGCGCAAGCGGGCTGTAAAAGCCTCCTCCTAAGAGTTCAATCTGGCCTTTACGGACCATTTCGATGAGCAAATACAAGTATTCGGGATGATTCTGTTCAATCCATGCGAAAATATTTCCGGGGAAATGAATAACAGCCTTTATTGAAGGAAACTTGTACAGCCCGGAGAGAAAAGGACGCCACGCCCCTTGATATGCTTGCTCATAGAGCGTGTCTGCTGCGTTGTAGGGTAAGCTATTGTACATTCCCAGTACTACTCTGAAGCTCTGCATTGAAAAATTTTCTCCTAAAAGGCCTCGTCGACTCAGTAATACTACACGATTCCTTCATTGCAATGAAGAGGACACAGCATGAAAAATGTAATTCCAGCAGACGAGAATCGAGACTGCCATGCCGAGAACAGCACCCACTACTACTTCCTGCCAGCGATGGCCATGGATTTCCTTTACTGGCGTGAATGCGATATTGAAACACTCCGACATCTGCTTTCCCAGAATATTGAGCGCTTTCGATTGAAGACCGGCCGATCTCCGGACACCCAGCGCATCCCGAATCACAATAAGGCCCAGGAAAAATGACAAAACGAACAAGGAATCGAAACCCTCAACGAAGGCGATCGCTGCCGACAGCGAAACCACCAGCGCCGAATGGCTTGAGGGCATTCCGCCCGTTTTCCAGAGCATAATAAAAGCAATTTCTTTAGCCTTGAGTTTGTGCCGCTTGAGGAACGCGAGGATCGCTTTCAATACCTGTGCAAGGAATATGCTTAAAGCACCCGAAACGAAAATTGGATTTGCCAGGAGAGATGGCAGGTTGTGTGATGATGCTTCCACACTGAAAGTGTGCGGAAAGAGCCCCCGCATGTCAAGTCTGAAATGCATTGCGGGCTGCTTGCGCATTGACCTGAAGTCTCTATGGCATTATGTTGTAAATGTGCATGAAGTAAAGAAATTTTCGCTTGGCGCTGATGACGATGGCCGGCGTGCCGACAGAATCGTCCGCAAAACTCTTAAAAATATCCCTCTTTCGTTGATATACCGCCTATTCCGCGAGGGCAAAATTAAAAAAAATGGTCTGACTGCCGAAGCTTCTGAGCGCGTGCATAGCGGTGATTTTATGGAAATTATCGGACTTGATGATACTGCTTTCAAGAAAAATCCGCCCCGCAATAAGGAATTCTCGGCCAGAAGCATTGATGAGCAGCCATCTGTCATTTGGCAAAACGAACATCTCATCTCCATGCACAAACCGCGTGGAATGCTCACGCATGATGGAGAAGCAAGCCTTGATGCGTTTGTATACAGCCTTCTGAAAGACAACTTGTCTCCTTCTGTCTCATTTTTGCCTGGCCCTCTGCACAGGCTTGACCGAAATACTTCGGGAATTATTATATTTTCCAAAACACGGCTAGGTGCTGAAAAATTCAGCAGCGCAATCCGTCGCCGCGAGGTCCAAAAGCTGTATCTTGCGCTTGTCGAAGGGACAATGGATGGTCCTTTACGCTTGCAGGATACAATAGAGCGGAACAGGAAGGCGCATGTGAGCGTTCTGAATCAAGATGGAAAGGGCGGAAGGCTTGCGGTTATGGATGCTATCCCTCTTTTCGCCCGGGAAAGATATACATTGGTTCTGGTCGATCTGCACACCGGCATCACACATCAAATTCGTGCACAGCTGGCTACTCATGGTTTTCCGCTCGCAGGTGATACGAAATATGGGGGCTCTCCCCTGCCCTTGCAAACCGGCTATTTCCTGCATGCCTATAGCCTTCGAATGGAGCATCCTGTTTTTGAGGATATGCCAAATTCCCTCATCGCTCCTCTGCCTGAATTATTCGGGAAGGCAGTCTCTTCGATTTTCGGATTGGATTATCATGATTTGCACAAAACGATGCAGCAACTAACAGGAGATATATTAGAGAACTAAGGAGGAAAGAATGGCCAACACTACCATTTTCAAGAAACCACCGAATATTACCATCAGGTGGCCGCTCGTGCTGATTGTGCTTATTGCGATTGGCGTCATTATATTTTTATCCACGAGCTTCATCATTGTCGACCAGACAGAAAAAGCTGTTATCACAACTTTTGGCAAATATACAAAAACACTCGGTGCAGGGCTCCATTATAAGTTGCCTTTCGGTATCCAGAAGGCATACATGGTGAAGACTCAAGTAATACAGACCGAGACATTCGGTTTTCGCACCATAAAGCCTGGCATTGTGACACAATACTCGGACAAGAAATATCCTGAAGAATCAACAATGCTCACGGGGGACCTCAATATCGTGGATGTTGAATGGATCATCCAGTATCGCATCGCAAACCCTGAGGCCTGGCTCTTCGCTGTTACCGACCGCGAAAAGACAATAAGAGATACGTCCCAGACAGTGCTCAACATGCTGATAGGAGACCGTGCGATTTTGGGGGTCATCGGCCCCGACAGACAGACAATTCAGGATTCGGCTGTTGTGATGATGAACGAATTGTTCACAAAATATGGCTTGGGTATCGTCGTCACCCAGGTTCAGCTGCAGAATATTGTCCCTCCTGAGGGGGTACAAGCTGCATTTGAAGATGTGAACAAGGCAATCCAGGACATGAACCGTTTTATCAACGAAGGGCGGGAAGCCTACAATGCGGAGATTCCAAAAGTTCAGGGACAAGCGGATCAAATTCTTGAAGTAGCGCAAGGATATGCGGCGGAACGTGTCAATGTTGCGAAAGGCGATGTCGCGCGGTTCAATGCGGTCTATGATGAATACCGCAAAGCCCCCGATATCACGAGAAAACGACTCTATTACGAAATGATGGAAGAAATTTTCAAGGATCAGAAAAACATCGACCTAATTGATAAATCGCTGCAAAATATATTGCCTATCAAGAACCTGACCCAGATTACCCAACCGCAGGAGGCAATAAAATGAAGAAAATCCCGATTATTATCGCTATTGTTGCAGTTCTGGCTGTTCTGTTTATCGTGATTTTTGGGCCGCTGTTTGTCCTGAATGAAGGAGAACAGGCTGTCGTCGTCCGTTTTGGCAAGATTGTTGCAGTCCATACTGAGGCAGGCTTGAAATGGCGCAGCCCATTTGTCGATACAGTAATGAAATACCCTAAAAAACTCATGTCATGGGATGGAGAGCCGCAGCGAATTCCTACAAAAGAGAACCAGTTTATTTATGTCGATACCACCGCGCGCTGGAAGATAGTCGATCCAGTCAAATTCTATGAAACAGTCGGTTCGATTGATGTAGCGTATGGAAAGCTCGACGATGTCATCGATTCAGCTGTTCGAACGATTATTTCATCCAATTATCTGCGTGAAGCTGTCCGGAGCAGCGATGAGATCCTCAATGCAACCAAAATAGAAACATTCCAGACAGGCGAAGTCGAAAACAGCAGCACACTTCAGCAGCTCGCCATAACGCCAACCCAATACGAAAAAATCGAAAAAGGGCGGCGACTTCTTGCCGATGAGATGCGGAGGCTCGTTTCGAATATTGTTCCGACTTTTGGCATAGAGGTGGTCGATATCCTTCCCCGCCAGATAAAATATTCCGATGAGCTGACCGAAAGTGTGTACCAGCGGATGATTAAAGAGAGAAATCAGATTGCGCAGGCTTTCCGTGCATTTGGCGAAGGCAAGAAGGCAGAATGGCTTGGCAAGCTGGAAAACGAAAAGCGCTCGCTTCTGTCCTCGGCATACGCCAAGGGCGAAATTATCAAAGGAAAAGCGGATGCAGAGGCTTCGAAGATTTATGCAGATTCATTCAGCAAGGACCCTTCTTTCTTCGAATTCTGGAAGGCGATCGAGTCGTACCGCAAGACAATGCCTGCGTTCAGCAAAACGCTGTCAACTGGGATGGACTATTTCAAGTATCTCTATAGCCCTACAGGGAGATAGCAGATAGTCAAATGCCTCTCAGCTCTGCAACAGCATGGTAGGAGCCTTCGCGTTGTTCGAAAGATATGAGCGCATAGGAGCCGTGCGCTGCAGGGCCGGGGTTGATGACAAGCGTTTCGTCTTCCGCCTGGATACTGCGCCCTTCATGGATGTGACCGCAGATCCAGAGAAGTGGTTTATATTCATATAAAAATGAAATGAACGAAGAGCTGCCCACATGGCGCATATGCCGCATATCGGCATAGGTGCCGTTTGGCGGGGTGTGGGTGAGCACTATGAGGGGTTTCGGCCCACCTTCCTTTTGCTCAGCGCTCGGGTTCGAGAAATTGCATTGCAAGAACCCAGCTTGAAGGCTTGAAGCCATTTCCTCGTCTTTGCGCTCGAAAGGCGTCAAGCCGGTGTGGACAAGGCCTCCGCCACAGCCAATCACGTATAGTGGATTGTTGGCGTTCGATGCTATATCTCGACCCTCCAGGATCTGGGCGCATTTTCCCTCGATGTAGCCGGGATGTCGGGAGAATACATTTCTAGCAGAAACGGTATCGCAATTGCCGGCAACAAAATAAAGATTCGATTGTGGAAAGCGGCGCTCCAATGCTGCAAGGACCTTTTTAGCCTCTTTTTCTCTGCCGAAATTGGTAAGATCGCCAGCTATGAGAATGTATTGTGCATTGGGGTGCTCCTCGAGAATCTTTTCGAGCACTTCGATTTCGCCATGAATATCAGCTATTGCTATCGCGAGCGTGGACATCGATATGCGCCTCCGCATCTATCCAGTTCAAATAATATCTATCATGCTCGCCGCTGTGCAAGGCGCGCAGTTCGGGCTGCAAGCCCCCGGATTGACAGCTTTTCTTTGCCTGCAATGTAGGTTTCGAGGATTCCACCAAGAGGATCTGCCCATTTGCTGGGGACTCCTCGCATGACGCCCAGCACTGTCCCAACAAGGCCCGCATTGCAGTCGACATCCAGCCCTGCATGAGCAAGGATACTGAATGATTCGGTAAAATCGCCCTGACCGTACCAAAGCGCGACTATCACTGCAGCGATATTGGGATACGCATGGATCCAATTGTACTTCTGAAAGTGGTCATCCAGAACGCGCCAGGCGGCGTCAGCGCTCTCGTGTTCTTTTACGATGCGCAAGCATTTTTCCAGCACGGCAGCATACTCACTTTTAGCTGGTACGAAGCCAGCTGCCTGCTCGACAAGCTCGTGCGGATTATCCATCGCAAAGGCCAGCGAAGTAAGTGCGGCAGCATACATCTCGCCATACACGCCATTCTCCGCGTGCGATACAAGCCCATCGATATGCGCGAGCCTTGCTGCCTCCATGGGCCAGGAAGGCGCGACAAGGCCGCACACCATGCCGCGCATCTGTGCGCCGATCCAGTTTGAATAGGGATTGTGCCAGGAACCAGATTCGGGTGGCAGAATGCCATCGGCCATATTATGCAGCGCAATCCACTCGGCAGACCAGCCGAATGGAATCTGCCTGACCCACTCGAGGCCGATATCACGAGAGCTGAGAGCCCGCCCTCGCTGTTCAAAAACATCGAGGAAAACGAGCTCATAGACAACATCGTCATTCACAGTTTCGGGCTCGGTGACATACGAATCGATGCGTCCATATACTTTTTCAATTTGGTCTGTGTGGTAGCCTTCGATGGCTGTGCCAAACGCGCTCCCTGCAAGCTGGCCTGTCCAGCCTTCGAGAATTTTCTCTTCAATGTCGCGGGGGATAGTGCGCGGTTTATCATCAGCATGCGCAGGCATCGCAGCGCGGACATCATCCCACCGCTCAGGATGACGATATGTCCAGTATGTATGAGCTGGATCGACAGGCGCGGTATGAACGGCATGAAGGAGCCTCGCCGTTAGCACGCGCAAATTCGCGCGCTCTCCTTTTCTGGCAAGCTCTATGCCTTCGGGCAAAAGTTCTTCTGCTGCGGAGACATCATAGCCTTTGTTCCCCATTGCCTGTACCATTTCCACATAGGGAATTTCGGGAGCTCCTGATCCTGGAACCTTCGAGTCCCAGAAAAGCTGGATAAGATCATCGCCTGTAGGAAATATCGTTTTGCTCGTGTACCAGTTGCTTGTATGCACCCTGCGATCGAGCGGGATGGCTGTGAGTCTGAGTGCCCGATCGATCTGCCATGCTTTTTTGCTCATACTCGCTTCCTCTTCTTTTCGCGCCTGCGCTGCGCATAGACATAGAGCGCAAAAAGCGTTGCGATATAAGGAATCATCGCAGTGAATTGCGATGCCACGCCGTAGTTCTGTAAGAAAAGCCCGAGCCCATCGAAAAATCCAAACAAGAGCGAAATTGCCGCAATGCCATAGGGGTGTCCATCGACAAGAATAATCGCAGCAAGCGAAATCCAGCCGCGCCCCGCCGTCATGTTCTCGGCAAAGAGCGTCACATAACCGAGCGACAGAAAAGCCCCACCAAGGCCGCAGAACAGCGCGCACAACAAAAGCGCCTGCATCCGTATCCGGGATGTGCGAACGCCGCTTGAATCGAGCGAGTCGGCATTGTAGCCAGCTGCGCGCAAGCGCAAGCCGAAACGTGTCTTGAATATCAGGTAGTAGCAGAAAACTGTCGCAATCACTGCGATATACACAATAAGATTGCGGCCTGAGAGGACTGGCCCGACAAAGGGTATTTTTTCTATGAACGGAATATGTAGTTGTGGTACAGGGACAATGCTCTTGCTCGTGAACACACCTTTGACCTTGAAAATCTGGCGCAAAAAATAGGTCGTGATACCGAGCGCAAAAAGGTTGAGCGCAATGCCGGTCACGAATTCATCGGTTTCGAGCTTGACCGAAAAAAGAATAAAAATGAGCGCAAGCGTAAGCGAACCAAGAACCCCGAAAGCCAGACCAATAACCCAGGAATGAAAAAAGAATGAGCCAAGAACAGCGAAGAAGGCCGCCATCAGCATCATACCCTCCATGGCGATATTGAAGACTCCCGCGTAGAACGTGAACGTCCCGCCAAGAGCGGCAAGAAGAATGGGGGTAGCTCCGGAGATCATGCCGGTGATAAGGCCGATTAGCACGTTCATGCCGCCCTCTCCTTTGCTTGGCGTCTCGCCAACAGGCGATCGAGCAGCACATTCGTGTATTCGCGTGTGACGACGATGATCAGCACGAGCACCGCTTGCAGAACTTGGGCAATTTCGCTCGGAACATTCGTGATGAGTTCCATGCCCAGCGCGCCCGTCTGGATCGCTGCAATGAAAACACCATATACAAGAGTACCCACAATGCTATTATTCGCCATGATCGCGATCATGATGCCATCCCAGGCATAATTGGCACCCAGCCCTTTGATGAACCTATGAGGCCCAGCCATGACCACAAGTCCGCCTGCGAGCCCAGCGAGAGCACCAGTCACAAGCATGACGGCCAAAAAGTTGCGATGTATGTCGCAGCCTCCTAAGCGAGCAAAAACCGAATTCTGACCCGTCATGCGCCATTCGTACCCAGCTCTCCACCTATGAAACACAAACCACACAAGCACGACCGCACCCAGCATTACCAATGTCGAGGAGCTCAAGAGACCAAGATCAGGTATCCATCCACTCTTCGCAATTTGCGGCGTCATCGGCGAAAAAGCCTTGCGATCCATCAGTGGAAAGGCAATAACCCACGCAGTGAAGAAGTCGGCGATCATGTTGAGCATGAGCGTGACAATAAACTCGCTCATCTCGAATGCACGGCGAAGAAAGGCAGCAATACTGGACCAAAGGGCTCCGCCAGCAATCGCAAGCAAAAGGAGCAAAGGTATTTCCAGCACAGCGGGCAGCCTGATATACAGCCCTCCCAGCGTTGCTGCAAGCGCACCGAACACAAATTGTCCAGGCTGCCCAAGGTTCACCGGGCCCGACGCAAAAGCCACGGCGGCGGAAAGACCTGTTAGCACAAGCGGGACCGAATTTTTGAGTGTTGTTGTGAATGGCCCGATGCCGCCAAGCGAAAACTGGAAAAGGGCGACATAGGTCGATAGCGGCTTATACCCCTGAGCTAGCATAATAAGGGCTCCGACTGCCAGCGCGACCACGACACCGACCAGCCCACTCCACAATCGCCGCTTCATGCTGATGCTCTTCCTCCCAGCATATATGCTCCGACTTCTTCGATGGTAGTCTTTTCAGTCATAAGATCGGCGACAATGCATCCCCGGTGCATGACAAGAATACGATCTGCTACAAGAAAGAGCTCTTCTAGGTCAGCAGAGATAAGAAGAACTGCTCGATCAGCCTCACGCATAGCAAGGATTTCCCCATGCACATACTCGATGGAACCCACATCGAGGCCGCGCGTAGGCTGATCCATCAGAAAGAATGGCGTTGCTAGAAGAAGCTCGCGAGCCAGAATCACTTTCTGCTGGTTGCCCCCCGAAAGCGAGCGGAAATCGCTTTGCCGCGAAGCCATCTGTACAGAAAACCGCTCCTTGAGCATGTCCACAAAATCCCGGGCTTTGCGATAGTCAAGCACAAGCCCGTGCCACCTGGAAAATCGCTTTTCGAGGCGATGGTGCGTCATAATTGCATTATCGAGGATGGAAGCGCTAAGGCTTGCGCCCATTTTCCCCCTGTCCTGCGGCACAAAAGAAATGAGCTTGCGGCGCTCCAGAATCGACAAAGAAGTAATATCCTTGCCTTTAACAAGAAAAGATCCACGGGTTGGCTGTTCCAATCCCATAATCGAATTGACGAGCTCGAATTGCCCGTTTCCTTCGACCCCCGCGATACCGACAATCTCCCCCGCATGCACCGAAAAACTCACATCATCCAGAAGCTTGAGCCCATCACCCCGCTCCCAGTCCACATGCCGCGCCTCGAACACGAGCTCTCCGCGCTGATGCGGCGTGCGCTTGGAAGTGAATATGACCTGCCGCCCGACCATCATCGTGGCCAGCGATTCCTTGTTTGTTTCGGAAGCCTCAACTGTCGCTACTTTGCGGCCCTTTCGCATGATAGTAATCCGGTCGCTCAGTTCGAGCACTTCGTCGAGGCGGTGCGAAATGAAGAGAATGGTGTGACCGCGGTCGCGCAGCCTTTTGAGCTCGGCAAAAAGTTGCGGAATCTCCTGCGGCGTCAGCACGGCAGTAGGTTCATCAAGAATGAGGACCGATACATTGCGAAACAAGAGCTTGAGAATTTCCACTTTCTGCCGCGCCGCAACCGAGATATCGTCCACAATCGCCAAAGGATCAAGATTGAACTGGAATTCCTCGATTTTGCTGCGCACGGCATCGATCGCAGTGCGGCTGTCAATCCTTCCCAATGTGCGGACAGGCTCGGCTCCAAGCACCACATTTTCCCAAACGCTATACTGCGGGATGAGCACAATTTCCTGGTGCACCATCCCGATGCCCATGGCAATTGCATCGCCCGGTTTGCGAAATCGGACATTCACGCCACCAAACTCGATCCGCCCGGAGTCGAACGGCACAAGCCCGTAGAGCAGCTTCATGAGCGTGCTCTTGCCCGCACCGTTCTCCCCGACTATCGAGTGAATCTCTCCCTTGCAAAACGATACCGAGACATCGTCCACCGCAAGCACATTCGGCGGATAGACTTTGACAATGTTGTGCAGTGCGATGAGATCATTCATGCGTCAAGTTTGCGGCTGCTTAGCTTATTGCCACACGTTCTCGCCATTGTAGAGCTTGACGGTGAGTTTGCCATCGATTATCTGCTGGCGCGCCTGCATCACCTTGTCGATGATGCTCTTCGGCAATACCTGCTGCTTGGCTGTAAAGTCCAAATCGACGCCGCCATCGGCCAGGCCGGAATTGATGACCTGTCCAGGCTTGTAGGTACCATCTTTTATTGTCTTGAATACTTTTTCGATAGTAGCGCCCACATTCTTTACCGCACTCGCGACGACATGCCCTGGCTCGAGATCGTTCTGATTCGTATCGACGCCGATTGCATAGAGCCCTCTTTCAGCAGCCGCCTGCAATACTCCAATGCCTGCAGCTGCGGCAACCTGGTAGATGACATCCGCTTTCTGGTCATACAGCTGAAGCGCTGCCTGCTTGCCCTTGGCTGAATCGTCCCATGCTCCACCGAGCGACTTGGTCAGCACTTTCACGCCTGGATCGACAGCGCGTGCGCCATTCTGGAAACCAAACACGAACGCACTCACGATGGGATCGGTATCGCCGCCAATGACGCCGATGATCTTGTCTTTGTTGACTCCTTTGAGGGATGTCGTGGTGGTGAGAAGCGCTGCGGTCATACCAGCGAGGTACGAGCTCTGCTCCGCAAGGAAGAAAACCGAAGTAATTGTTTTCTTCGGATTCTCGACGACGGTGTCGATGTTGACGAAAATCTTGTTCGGATACTTGTCAGCAATTGCCTTCAGCTGATCCTCGAATCCATACGAGATGACGAAGATGATGTCGGCATACTGGACCGCAGCGTCCAGAGCCGGCTGGAATTTCCCGGCATCGAAATTGCATTCGATTGTCCGCGTTTCGACCTTGTATGTGCGACCTATGTTTTTGATCCCCGCTTCGCCGGAATCATAGAACGCGTTATCGCCGAGCGCGCCATTTATGAGATATACCACGCGGTTGGTGTTGATTTTCGGTGTCTGGCTATATGCTGTCAGCGCCGCGCCGAGCAAAAACAATGCACCTAGCAACACAACGTATTTTCTGCCTTTCATAGTGAAGCCCCCTTCAGCTTTTCGAGCTTTGATTAGCTCTTGTCGACTGATTATAAAAGCTCATTCGCGCGCGGTCAACATAGACCTTCCGATTATGCCGGATGATGAAGCATTGCGAATTGCCCAACCAGGATTGCCCTTCCCGCGAATCTTGCGGTATCCTTTGAGAATAGCGCGCATCTGGCTTGTGTTCTGGAATGCAGAGCCCACCAGCAGCCAATAAGCCTCAAAATGGAGAAATTCAATGCATGAAAAAGAAATACACGAGAAAAACCTTGCAAATTACCGGAACGGCACTCCGCACAATGCTGCCAAAGCTGGCGAAATTGCCCCTGTTGTATTGATGCCAGGAGACCCTCTCCGAGCGAAGCGGATCGCCGAGACTATGCTTTCTGACGTGCATCAATTCAATGCTATCCGGAACATGTTCGGATATACAGGTATGTACCAGGGCAAGCGCATTAGTGTTATGGGCTCAGGCATGGGAGCTCCCTCAATGGGAATCTATTCGTATGAGCTCTATTCCTTTTACGAGGTGCAGGCAATTATCAGAATTGGGACGTGCGGCGGCCTCGCTCCTGATGTAGAAGTTGGCGACCTGGTCATCGCAATGAGTGCTTCAACAGATTCGAATTATGCGCACCAGTACGAACTGAATGGGACCTTCTCGCCTTGCTGTTCGTATGAACTGCTTGAGCCTGCGGTGCAGCTGGCGCGAGCAAGAAATATGCGCTTTCATGTCGGAAATGTTTTTTCTTCGGATGTTTTTTCGCTCTATTCGGCACTGCCCCCGGAGCGGGGCTGGCAGAAATGGGGTCGCATGGGATGCAAGGCAACAGATATGGAATGCTATGCGCTCTATTGCAATGCCGCCTGGACGAACAAACAAGCCCTCACCCTGCTGACATGCTCGGATTCCAATATCACGCATAAAGAAATGACACCGGAAGCGAGGCAGAACTCGCTCGACGCCATGATACAGATTGCCCTTGATATTGCTTGATGTCTTTTCAATTATCCTTGGAAATGACTCTCGCGACGCGCTTTTTGCCTGCTCTCAGCATCATCGCACCATCTTGCAGTGCGGCAATCGTGAAAACTTGTTTTTCGTTGTCTACTTTCTGACCATTTACCGAAGCCCCACCCTGCTGCACAAGCCTTCTGGCTTCATTTTTCGACGGTACAAGGCCCGCCTCGACAAATAGGTCCAAAACTCCAATTCCTGCTTCGAGGCGCGCTCGCTTGATTGCAATTGTCGGCAGCTGAGCAGCATCTCCATCGCCGCGGAAGGCAGCGCGAGCTGCGGCAAGCGCTTTATCTGCTTCTTCCTTGCCATGGATGAGGGCGGTGACTTCCCAAGCCAGGCGCTCCTTGGCTTGATTCAACTCGGCATCCTTAAGAGAACCAAGCCGCTTGCATTCTTCCGAAGGAAGAAAAGTAAACATAAGAAGGAAGCGTTCTACATCACTGTCGGAGACATCTCTGAAATACTGGAAAAAGTCATAGGGACTCGTTATGTTCGGATCGAGGAAAAGCGCACCTTTCTCGGTTTTGCCCATTTTCTTGCCATCGCTTGTGGTGACAAGGGGAAAGGTAAGGCCGTAGCACTCTGCGCCTTCTACCCTTCGTATAAGCTCGATGCCAGCGACAATGTTGCCCCATTGGTCATCGCCGCCAATCTGCAAGCGGCAATTGTGGCGTCGATACAACTGCAAAAAATCGTAACTCTGAAGCAGCTGGTAGTTGAATTCGATGAATGACAGACCAGCTTCCATGCGCTGCTTGTAAGCTTCAAACGAAAGCATGCGATTGACGGAAAAATGGCGCCCGATTTCACGCAAAAACTCTATGTAGTTGAGGCCTGCAAGCCAATCCTTGTTGTTTGCGGTAAACGCATGAACGCCATCAAAGCCTACAAACCTGTCCAGCTGCTTTATAAAGCGCCTGGTATTTTCGTCTATTTCTTCATATGATATGAGCTTACGCATTTCGGTTTTTCCGGAAGGATCGCCGATTCTCGCAGTTCCTCCACCAAGCAGAGCAATCCCCACGTGCCCAGCATCCCGCAAATGCCGCAAAGCAAAAAACGGCACCATGTGCCCGATATGCAGTGAAGGCCCCGTCGGATCGACTCCGATATAAAAAGTAACAGGCCCTTCATCCATGAGTCGCGAAAGTCCTTCGAAATCGGTACATTGCTGTACGAATCCGCGTTCCTGCAGCACTTCAAGCGCTCTGTTCATGTATGCTCCTGTTCTTGGGGCGACAGTATAAAGTTATTCTGCTTATTGCTCAAGCCTTTTGGCCCGATACGACATAATAGCGCAGATTTAACGCTTTTTCCCGCGGATCAGATGCAGAAATGCATAAAGTATTCAGTATCAATATAGACAACCCATACAATTGTGATAAAATAGAGTAGTCAGCATGCAAATGCGCTTGCTGGCTGCAGTTCCGCCTTAGTCGGAGCCGCAATCTTTTCAAACAGGAGAAAAACATGCCATCGACAGGAAAGCCCCTCACGAAAGTCGAAATTATCAATGCGCTCGCAAAGAAAACCGGGTTCACAAAGAAAGATGTCGGCCTGGTGCTGGATGAGCTCGCAAAGCTCTCCTACAGCGAAGTGAAGAAAAGCAAAAAATTCACGCTGCCTGGCATCGCCATCATGAAAGTTGTCAAAAGAAAAGCAAAAGTCGGACGCAATCCAGCGACTGGCCAGCAGATCACTATTCCTGCTCGCGATGTCATCAAAATCAGTGTCGCCAAACCCTGCAAGGATGCAGTGCTCGGAAAATAAGCATTAGCGCAATAGAGCATTCACTGCAAAAAGGGGCACCAGAAAGGCGCCCCTTTTTCACATGCAGGCTTTCTCTTAAGAAATTCGCTCTGCCCTTTTGTAGCTTTTTATTTTTGCACGAATATATTCGGACAGGTGCGAGCGCGACACTCGTTCCTGCAGCATTGTATCTCTGTCGCGCACAGTTACGGTTCCATCTTCTTTGCTTTGATAATCGATAGTCACACAGAAAGGAGTGCCAATTTCATCCTGGCGGCGGTAGCGCCGTCCGATTGCACCAGCCTGGTCATAGTCTGTGACAAAATCTTCTTTGAGCTCAGCGCGAATGTCCTGCGCCAGTTCCGCAAGGCCATCCTTTTTCATCAGAGGAAGCACTGCGGCAGTAATTGGAGCGATATCCGGATGAAAGTGCAAAACAGTGCGCCAGTCGTCTTCATTTCCTTTATCAGCGACCTTCTGCTCTTCATACGCATCGCAGAGCAGCATGAGAAGCTGGCGAGTGAGCCCTGCGCTGGTTTCTATTATGAAAGGTATATATCGCTCATTGCCATTATCCTGGTCGATGTACTGAAGATCTTTGCCCGAGTACTGCTGGTGCCTGCTCAAATCATAATTGGAACGATTATGCACACCTTCGAGTTCTTTGAAACCCATAGGGAATTCGAATTCGATATCGTAGGCGTCCTTTGCATAATGCGCGAGCTCATCCGGGCCATGGCGGTGCCAGCGCAATTTGTTCATGTCGATGCCGAGCTTCCGGTAATAGTTCCAGCGCTGGTCGCGCCAATATTCAAACCATTCTTCGTCAGTGCCTGGTTTGACGAAGAACTGCATTTCCATTTGCTCGAATTCGCAGGTTCTGAAAATAAAATTCTTGGTCACAATCTCGTTGCGGAAGGCCTTGCCGATCTGGGCAATGCCGAATGGAATTTTCATGCGGTTCGACTGCTGCACATTCTTGAAATTGACATAGATACCCTGGGCAGTTTCGGGCCTGAGATAGACAAGGCCGGATTCGTCCTCGACAGGGCCGAGCGTAGTCTTGAACATGAGGTTGAACTTGCGGGTTTCTGTCAGCTCGCCGCCGCATTCCGGGCATTTTCTGGCTGCAAGGTTTTCAGGAGGAATCTGGTCAGCGCGGAAGCGGGTCTTGCACTTCTTGCAGTCGACAAGTGGATCGGTGAAATTTTCGACATGGCCGGAAGCTTCCCAGACGCGGGGATGCATGAGTATCGCTGCATCGATGCCAACAATATTGTCGTGCAGCTGGGTCATCTCTTTCCACCAGAAACGGGCGATTCGATTTTTCAGCTCGATGCCCTGGGGCCCATAATCCCATGCTCCGGAAAGCCCTCCGTAGATTTCGGAAGATTGAAAGACGAACCCACGCCGTTTTGCGAGGGATACAATTTTATCCATAGTCACTGTGGTATCAGCCATATTTTATTTCTCCTTATCCGTTCGCGAGCAGCTTTTTTTCCAGTTTTGTCCAGCTGTCTTTCAATGTGACAGTCCGGTTGAATACCGCGCGCTCATTTGTGGAATCAGGGTCCTTGCAAAAATACCCCAAACGCTCGAACTGAACGGTCTGGCCAACTGCCAGCTCACGCAGCGCAGGCTCAGCTACCGCCCTCTTTTCGACCGTAAGCGAATGATCTGAAAGATTGTCGATGAAAGTTTTTCCTTCTGATACTTCCATGGGTCGCTCGGCCTCGAAAAGATAATCATAGAGCCGTGCTTCGAAGGGAACCGCATGATCCGCAGAAACCCAATGGATGGTTCCCTTCACCTTTCGATTGTCCGGAGCATCGCCGCCCTTTGTTGCTGGATCGTAGGTGCACCTGATCTCAGTTACTTCGCCTGTGGCAGGATCTTTGTCGAAGCCAGTGCAGGTTATGATGTAGCCATACCGCAAACGGACCTGGTTGCCCGGGTAGAGTCTGTAATATTTGGGCGGCGGATTTTCGCGGAAATCATCCCGCTCGATATAAAGAGTTCCGGAAAAGGGAATTTTGCGCATTCCTGCCTGCGGATTTTCCGGATTATTTACTGCATCGAGCCATTCGACGCGGCCTTGGGGCCAATTTTCTATGACCAGCTTTACGGGATTGAGCACAGCCATATAGCGCTGCGCGCTTGCATTGAGATCTTCGCGGATGCAATGCTCAAGAAGCTGAATGTCGACCATCGAGTCGGTTTTTGCAATTCCGATGCGCCCAAGGAAATCCCGTATACCTGCTGCGCTGTATCCCCTGCGCCTCATGCCTGCAATGGTCGGCATGCGTGGATCATCCCAGCCAGACACCTTTTTCTCTCTCACAAGCTGCAAAAGCCAGCGCTTTGAAAGAACAGTATGAGTAATATTGAGGCGTGCAAATTCGATCTGGCGGCTTGGAAACACCTCGCAATTACTGACAAACCAATCGTAGAGCGGCCTGTGGATTTCGTACTCCAGAGAACACAGCGAATGAGTAATGCCTTCGATGGCGTCAGACAGCGGATGCGCAAAATCGTACATCGGATAGATGCACCATGTATTTCCTGTGCGATAGTGCGGCATTCTTCTGATGCGGTACATGACAGGATCGCGCATGAGCAGGTTCGGATGCGCCATATCGATTTTTGCGCGCAACGTTTTGGAGCCGTCGGGGAACTCCCCTGCTCTCATCCGGGCGAAGAGATCCAGATTTTCTTCTATCGAGCGATCGCGCCAGGGGCTGTTCTTCCCTGGAGGGGTATAGGTGATATTGTTCTTGTCGGGCACATTTGTGCCCCGGTATTCCTTTATCTGCTCTTCGTCGAGATCGTCGACATAGGCGAGGCCTTTGCGGATAAGTTTGCAAGCAAGCTCATACAGCGTTTCATAATAATCGCTCGCGAAGAAAAGCCTGTCCTCCCAGTCAAACCCAAGCCACTTTATGTCGCGCTGGATTGCCTCGACATATTCCATGTCTTCTTTTTCGGGGTTGGTGTCATCCATACGCAGGTTGCACTTGCCGCCAAAATCCTGGGCAACGCCAAAATCGACAAAAAGAGCCTTTGCATGACCTATATGCAGCCATCCATTGGGCTCGGGCGGGAAACGAGTGTGAACTTCCTTGAATCGTCCTGTCCGCAGGTCTTCGGCAACCGCTTCGCGAATGAAGTCCATGTATTCTGTTTTTTCATTCACTTCGGGCATCTATTTTTCTCCTTGCTGTGCTTCAGGGGCGCAGTGCATGAAATATGGCCTGCAATAATAGGTTAGGTCAATATCCCCGCAGGTAACGGATTGCTTCATCGATCCTTTCAATGCATTCCTTCAGCCCCAGAATCTTCATCGATTCGAAGAGAGGGGGGCTGACGCGCGTGTAGGTTATAGCAACTCTCAGCGGCATGAGAAGATCTCCGAGCTTGCGACCAATTTCGGCTGCGCGGGAGCGGAATTTTTCTTCTACTGCAGGAATATCATCGAGGCCATACTCGCTCAACAGTTTTTTGCTTTCTTCCAGAAAGCCTGCTGTTTCTTTTGCATCGGCTTTTTTAGGGAGAAATGTTTCAACAGAAGGCAGCTCAAGCCGCTTGTAGAGGTAGGACATGATAACCGGGGCATCACTGAGAAATTTCAATCGCTCTTTGACAAGCGGCATGGCTGCCAGTTCCAAGCGATCCATATCCGGGTCCTGCGCCTTGCGAAGCCCTGCATCGACAAGATATGGGCGTACCAGCGCAGCAAGATCGCTATCGCTTGTTTGCCGAATATATTGCCCGTTGAACCATTCGAGTTTCTGATAATCGAATACCGCGGGCGACTTGTTCAGACGCTCGATTTTGAAGAGCGAAACGAGTTCATCCAGCGAATAGATATCTCTTCCATCCTCATAAGAGCATCCAAGAAGCGCAATATAATTGATAAGCGCTTGGGGCAAATACCCTGCTTTTCTGAACTCATTGACAGCAGTCGCTCCATGCCGTTTCGAAAGTTTATGTCCGTCCTGCCCAAGTACCATCGGCAGGTGGCACAATTCAGGCATCTCCCAGCCGAAGGCATCGTACATGATTTTATGAAGCGGCGCCGAAGGTATCCATTCCTGGGCTCGCATCACATGCGTAATGCCCATAAGATGGTCGTCGATCACATTCGCCAGGTGGTAGGTGGGAAATCCATCAGACTTGAGAAGCACAGGGTCGGGGCTTATATCTTCATTTTTCCATTCGATCGTGCCGAGAAGGCGATCGTGAAACACCGTTACGCCTTCGAGAGGGATCTTGAGCCGAACGACATGAGGTTTGCCTTCCACGATATTCCGTTCGAGTTCCTCTTTTGGAAGGTAGCGGCAATGCCGGTCGTAACCGATTTCATCTTTCTTTGCAGCAATCTGCTCTTGCCGAATTTTTTCTAGACGCTCTGAATCGCAGAAACAATAATAGGCTTTGCCCATCCTGACGAGATCTTCCGCATATTTTTTATAGAGATCGAACCGTTCTGATTGCACATAAGGGCCGACTGGTCCCCCGATATCGGGACCTTCATCCCAATAGAAGCCGAGCCATTTGAACGTATCATAGAGATTCTGAACATATTCTTCCGAATAACGCGTTCGGTCAGTATCTTCAAGACGCAATATAAAGGAACCGCCTTGCGATTTTGCGAACAGATAATTGATAAGCGCTGTTCTTACCCCGCCAATATGCTGATTTCCTGTCGGCGATGGCGCATATCGTACTCGAACAGACATTTTTCCTCCTAAATGCTGCGCATAAGCAGCGCGATTGCCGCATTACTATACAGTTCGAACAGTCCCTTTGCAATAATAGAACGCAAGCTGTCAGCGTATCCTGATGCCGGCCACGAAAAGACTGATTGCCAGGCTTGCTGCTGAAAGAAGAATGTATGCTATGCGAATGAAGAATAGCCCGAACTGAAAATGACTTCTCTTTGCAGCTGAAAATCCCACCATCATGCAAACGTTGAAAAGACCGACGCCGAGCAAAGCAATAGAAAGAATTTCCATCGACAGACGGAAGAACTCCGATCCATCAAGAATTAGAAGGACTATAGCAAGTATCCATACAGCGAATATGAGTATCTCGGCGAATTTCTGTATTTTCGTGAATAAAGATTTTTCTGTCTCGCCGCTTTCGCCTTTCATGATGTCAGTATATCATATGTACACATGGAATATCTGTTCAATTTCAACAAAATAGCATATCTCAAAGGCAAAAGACCCCAGGGCTGCATATTGTGCCTTATACGGGACGGTTCGCAGGATGTAGAAAATCTGGTTGTGTACCAGACAGAGCGTTTCATGGTTTCTCTCAACCTGTACCCTTACAATCCGGGCCACTTGCTCGTTTTCCCTAAGCGCCACATTGTCGACATTCGCCAATATACCGAGGGAGAAAAAGCAGAACTGGATGCGCTTGTGCCCGCATGCCTCGATGTGCTCGACGCGTTCGGCAATCCTTCGGCCTATAACATCGGCTACAACATGGGCCTTTCCGCAGGGGCAAGCATAGAGCATCTCCACCTGCATATTATCCCGAGATATCCAAGAGAAATTGGCATTGTCGAGCTGATAGGAGGCTCGAGGGTTCTTGTGCAGGATCCAAAGGATACCTATGCCAAGCTTAAAGAACTCTTCAATATCTCAGCTGGCGGAAGAAATTAGTGCCTGAATCCCTAAAGGGAGTATTACAAGAATAGGATTTCTTCCTGACGAAATCGCCGCATTCGGAGCAATTGTCTTGTTGCTGACGCCGAAATCGCCGCAGTCCCATCTCAGCCCGTCGAGCGGCCACTTGAGCCCTTCGGATGACATCCCTTCAGCGCCCTTCGAGAGCGGAAAAACTGAAACAACTGTGCCGACAGACGAAGAAAATTTCAGCTTTTCCCCCGCAGGGAGAAGAAATGCGCTCTCCGCGCCAGTATGCCATTCATGAATAGGCTCAGTTCTTTCAAAAAGAGCCCGTACCGCAAGCAGATGATCGAGGCGCCCCGCTCCTCCGCCGGCAAGCACGATCCTGTCCGCTCCCTTTTTTCTGGCTAAATCTATAGCCAGCTCGGTATCTGTATAATCCTTATCTTCAGGATATTGCATGATTCGCTCTTCTGGTATTCCGGCAAGCAAAGCTGTCTCGACACTGTCGAAGTCGCCTATTACATAATCCGGATCAAGATCAGCTGACAGGCAAGGTTGAAGGCCCGAGTCGGCTGCAATCACAAGTCCAGCACCCTGCGACAGACTGCGGATAATCCCGGATGAGGGGCAACCTCCACCAGTTATAATAAGCGCTTTCATCAGCATATCCTCGTAGACACGACAATGACGCTAAGATACACTCCATTGGCAGGCATGAGAATACCCAGAATAGACCCGGAATTGAGAAAAATTGCAGACTCGCTCCTTCGTGCAGGAAAAAAGGCGTATCTTGTCGGCGGCGCAGTCCGCGATACCTTCCTGAATCGACAAGTGACAGATTTCGATATCGCTACCAATGCCACGCCTGAAGAATGCATGCAGATATTCCCACGCGCAATTCCAACCGGTATCCGCCATGGTACCATAACGGTTATCCCCCGCTCGCGTCGATTCAAAGTGGAAATTACCACCTTTCGGACAGAAGGCAGTTACAGCGACGGGCGCAGGCCAGATTCTGTGGCCTTTATTGACGATATTGCCATGGATCTTTCGAGGAGAGATTTTACTATCAATGCAATGGCATTCGACCTCTCAAACAATCATTTCGTCGACCCCTACGGAGGAAGGAAGGACCTTGCGGCAAAAGTGATCCGCGCTGTGGGGAACCCTTCCGAGCGCTTCACCGAAGACGGCCTTCGGACTCTCAGGGCAATACGCTTTGCCGCTCAGCTCGGCTTTGCCATTGAGCCTGCAACCCTCAAAGCGATAGAAGAATGCCACGAAAAGCTGAGCTGCGTCTCCCGGGAGCGAATACGAGACGAATTTTCAAAAATCGTATGTGCGCCAAAGCCATCTTGCGGCATCAGGCTTCTCGTCGATACCGAGCTTATCCTCGATATTCTGCCTGAGATCCTCTCATGCAAAAGTGTTCCACAGCCCAAAAACCACCATCACCTTGATGTTTTCGATCATTTGCTCGCCACCGTAGATGCGGTAAATCCGGACAATCTTTCGGAAGAACGATTGCTGGTGCTCAGGCTTGCAGCTCTATTGCATGATATCGGTAAGCCCCTCACCCTGAACATCAGCGAAGACGGCACGATCTCTTTTTATAGGCACGAGATAGAATCTGAAGCAATTGCAAGAAAAACACTGCTGGACCTCAAATATCCGAACGAAATCATCGATCGCGTTTGCCATCTTGTCCTTCACCATATGTTCAATTATGAACCTGGCTGGACGGATGCTGCCGTGCGCCGATTTGTTGCACGAGTCGGGCAACACGCAATTCCCGATCTGTTCGCATTGCGGCTTGCAGATACCATCGCAACAACCGGAGAGCCTGTTTCATGGCCCCTGCTGTCAGAATTTCAGACCAGAATCGACCGAATTCTCGAGGAAAAGCAGGCTATTTCTCTCCGCGATCTGGCAGTAAACGGCGAAGATCTGGCATCGATCGGAATTCCGCGGAACAGGGAAATGGGCGCCCTGCTCTCTGAACTCCTTGAAGCAGTGCTGGAAGATCAAAGTCTGAATACGCGAGCAAAACTTCTTGAAATTGCGAAAGCTAAATACTTCAATGTGGCGAGGTAGATTGCGGCAGGGGAGCTGCTATGACATCGAGCATGCGAGCGAGTTCGCCCCCTCGCGCATGCAGCTTTTCGAAGGTGTATTGCGCGGCGTTCTGTTCAGCCGCCTTTTTTGTATGCCCTTCGCAAGGGCCGAAGATTTCGCCTGCCAGCGTGCAGGTAACAAAAAAACGACGGGCATGCTCAGGGCCTTCGGTCTTGACAAGCTCGTATCTTGGCAGATTCATTCCCTGCTTCTGAGCATACTCCTGAATAATCGATTTGTAGTCCTTGCCTGAAGTAACAGAGAGTTCCTCGATTTTAGGCGCCATAAGCTGCTGTATAAAGCTCTTTACATTTTCGAAGCCACTGTCGAGATAGTAAGCACCGAGAAGCGCTTCCATTGCGTCCGCAAGGATTGCCTGTTTCTGGCGCCCGCCGCTTATCTCTTCTCCTTTTCCAAGAAGCAAATATTCCGCCAGGCCAAGCGCCTGCGCAATTCCGCCAAGAGATGCCTCAGAGACAAGCACGCTTTTCATGCGAGCAAGATCGCCTTCTTGTCGATTCGGAAAACGTTCGTAAAGAATATGAGCAACACAAAGTCCCAAAACGCTGTCGCCAAGAAATTCAAGGCGCTCGTTATTGGGCTCGTTTGTATGAATTTCGTTCGAGAATGAACTATGTGTCAGAGCAATATCGAGGAGCTCGGGGTTCTGGAAAGATATGCCCAGCCTGCGCTGAAAAGAATCAAGAGACAGAAGGCGTGAAGTCGAAGTTGCAGTATGAGTCGAACCGATCGATTTCGACCGTTTCACGCCCCCAGCCACTATTTTACCTGTGTCTTGATAAACTCGTATGCGTCTTTTACGGTTTCGAACTCGTTTGCTTTTTCGTCAGGAATCTGGATGCCCAGTTCCTCTTCGATTCCGTATACAAGCTCATAGGTGTCAAGAGAATCAGCACCAAGATCCTGGCGGAAACTTGCATCCATGGTTATCTTGCTCTCGTCTACTTCGAGCTTCTCGGCAATAATTTTCTTGATCTTCTCAAAAAGTTCGTCCATTCATAGACTCCTTATTTAGATTCAGGGGTGATTACCTGACGACCCCTGTAAAAACCGCATTTCGGGCAAACCCTGTGCAGCATGACCGGATTGCCGCAATTGCTGCAATGCACGATTGTAGGGGTGGTGAGCTTCATGTTGATGGAGCGGCGCCTTCTTGTCCTTGCTTTGGACGTTCTGAATTTAGGTACAGCCATGGTAGAACCTCGTCATTCTTTCGGTATCGGCACGACAATCGCATGCCTAAATTATACAAAAATCGAAAATTTGTCAAGACAAATTTCCCAGCAGCTGATAACCATATATCATTCTTGCAATTTATGAAAGGGGTTGTCCTCGAGCGTGCAAGATATCCTTGAGAACAGCTGCCACCCCATCCGGTACAATGCCGTCAGGCAATCGGCCATGAGAAACCAGATCGCGCACCAGACTGGAGCTTATATCGACATGTTTCGCGTCGTACAGGAAAAATACGGTTTTAATGGACGGATCGAGTCTTCGGTTCATGTACGCCATGGTCGATTCATAAGGAAGCTCTGCAGCGTTTCGTATGCCTCTTACCAGGACCGAACAATTGTGCTCTCTTGCAAAATCGGTGACAAGTCCCTTCCAGGTAACTATTTTCATGCGATCACCGTATGTATTCACCGCTTTGAGCATTGCAACGCGCTCCTCTACAGTGAACATGCCATCTTTTTCGGGATTCATCGCAACAACGACATAGAGCGTATCGAAAATTCCCAAAGCACCTTCAATGACATCCAAATGGCCAGCAGTGGGCGGATCGAAGCTCCCTGCAAACACAGCAGTCGACATATGCCATACTGTACTGTACGCGAAAGCGATGGTCAACAACAGCATGCCCAATCGTTATGAAAATAACGAGTGATGTGCATTTTTTGTATCTGGAGTGCTGCTTGCCTTTATCGTATACTCAAACTACATGCGTGAACAAATGAATACCTCTAACACATATCTTTCAGAAATAGAAAGAGGGCCATCAGCGGGATTTTCGCAGCGCATCCTCTGGGTGGCTGCAGCAGCGGTTCTTTCAGCGCTTTCCCAGCCCAATGAGCTGTTCCTGTATGGAAATTGGCTTGCGGGGCTTGTTTGCCTCGTTCCTCTCTATTTTGCCCTGACAAATACGAAAAAATCATGGGAAGCCAGCGTGCTTGGTGCAGTTTTCGGGGCTTTGCACCATGCGCTGACAAGCTACTGGCTGTTTTTTTACAAGGATTTTGCATTCTGGACATTGGGGACGACAACTATTGCCTATGCCGTAGTGTATGGGGCTGCAATCATGTATGGCTGGTTTATGCTGCAGCATTCAGGAAGCATGAAGCCAATTGTGTTCGCTCTCGCTTGGGCTGCATTTGAATATGCAAAATCGACGGGGTTCCTGGGATATCCATGGGGCCTTCTGCCCTATTCTTTCACTGCGGTTCCCATCATGCTGCAAACTGCCGACATATGGGGCGTGTACGGAATTTCGGCTTTTCTGGCCCTCTCTTCTGCAGCATGCGCGGAAATGATCTCGTCCTTGCAAGTCAGACAGCGGAGCCGCGGCAATTACAGATGGGTAGCGGCTGCAGTTGGCTATGGGCTTGTCTTGCTCGCGTACGGCGCATGGGCAGTTGCGCATCCATGGCCTGTGCGCAGTACTGTACGATTATTGCTTGTTCAGCAAAACACTGATCCCTGGATTTCAGGAGAAAATGCAGCCCTGGAATCGAACATCGAACTAGCCCGGAAAGCGCTCGATTTGAACAGGCAATCTGGAGGCCGGAAACCGGACTTGATGGTTTTCAGTGAAACAAGTCTGAGACGGCCCTTTACAGAGTTTCGATCATGGTTTGAAAAAAATCCGCCTACATCGCCACTTATACCTTTTCTGCAGCAGGAAGACATACCGCTTTTGACAGGTTTGCCAGTAGTTAAAGACTGGAATACCTACGAGGCCTCGAATTCAGTTGGCCTTATTTCGCCAAATGGCGTCTTGCTCGAGACATATGCAAAAATGCATCCAGTTCCTTTTGCCGAAGCGATACCATTCTGGGAATTCAAGTGGTTCCGCTCGTTCGTGCAGAACGTCATCGGCCTGGAAAGCGGCTGGGTCATGGGCGACAAGCCTGTGCTGTTCAAATTGACGCTTCAGAATAGAGGTTCTGTCTGCACCGATATCCATGTGCTCCCCTCCGTCCAGTTCGCCTCACCAATATGCTTTGAAGACGCATTTGCTGGCTTGAGCAGAGATTTTATTATTCGCGGGGCCGATCTGCTTATCAATCTCACGAATGATTCCTGGTCCCGCACAAAGAGTGCCCAGATCCAGCACTACGCAGTCGCGCGTTTTCGTGCCATCGAGAGCCGCAAGACGCTCGTGAGGTCGACAAACTCTGGCGTAACCTGCGTGGTTGGCGCTGACGGCAAGAATATTGCAGAGCTCGAGCAGTTCAAGGCAGATTCGATTATCGTCGATGTGCCCATCTATTCGGCTCCGATGACTTTCTACATTCGTTTCGGCGATTGGTTTGCGCTTTTGAGCGCGAGCTTGTCAGCTCTTGTGTTTATATGGGGAATTCGGACTGAAAAGCTGAAAAAAAGGATTTTGTAATGCAATCATCTGTCTAATATTTTATATTTAGAATGTCGCGTTCGAAGAGGAGGTAACTTTGAGCATATCGAACTATGTTTCTGCGGAATTTTTTGAAACACTCGAAGAAGCCGGAAATATTGTAAAATATCGAGAACATCTGGCCTTCGACGCCGTTCCATTCCTTGGATCCATCAAGAAACATCCGTACGACCAGGAAAAATGCCTGGTACTCCTGCTTCAACCGCAAAAGCGAATGCCATGGTTCAAGGGAGGAGAAATTATCGAGCTGAAGACGCGCGATGTGCAGGCGCTCGATGAGCTGCCTTCGGCAATTGACCTGACAGGGACAGCAATAAGTGTTTTCCGGATATGGGTTAAGCGTGGAGCAATTGCTGTGCGCTTTGAGCCATTTGAAGTGACAGATGAAGAATATCGGCCATTTGATACCGACAGCATAAGCAGACTGCTCGCCCAAAGAGATTGAGCAGAAGAAGCAGAAACGATGAGCGCAAGCGAAATCGCGCGATATTGGCGCAAAATGCCTCAGAAGAAAATTCAATGCCTTCTGTGCTCGCATGCATGTATCATTGAGGATGACACAAGCGGCCATTGCAGCGCACGTCTCAATAGAGATGGCGAAATGTCGCTTCCCTTTTATGGATGGATTTCGTCGCTCGCGATTGATCCTGTCGAAAAAAAGCCGCTCAGGCGATTCATGCCAGGCACCTGGACATATTCTGTCGGCTTCTGGCACTGCACAATGGACTGCCCTTTCTGCCAGAATTGGGAAATAGCCCACCCTTTGCGAATCGTCCAGGAAATCATCAGTCCTGAAAAACTTATCGAGATGGCTGTTGAATCGGGCTGCCCTTCCATAAGTTTCACCTATTCCGAGCCTACTCTTCACATTGAATACGTTATTGAAGCGATGCAGCGTGCGCATGCCCGCGGTCTCAAGACTATTCTCGTCACAAATGGCAATGTGCTCGACCAGCCAGCACACGAGATTCTTGCGCACACTGACGCGACAAATGTCGATTTCAAAACTGCTGATGCAGGGATTTATAAAAATATACTGGGCGGCGACATTAAGGTTGTGCAAAATTTTATACATGTGGCCTATGTGCTCTGTCATGTTGAAGTGACATCGCTCGCAGTCCCGGGCGTCCTCGATTCAGCTTCGCAAATTCATTCAATTGGCCAGACTCTTGCTGCTATTTCAGATGAAATTCCTCTTCATATCACCCATTATCGCCCAGCATGGAAGTATCATAAGCCGCCATTGCCCTCTGAGATGATCCAGTCAATGGCAGAAGCAGCCAGGAAGCACCTCAAGCACGTGTATGCGTATATATAAAAGAGCAAAGCCTGGAATTTTTGCGCCAATTTTTCCGCATTTTCCCTCTTGACAGATTTTGCAGATTTCGGCATTGTTAGCATCGCCGATTGCACGGTGGGTGTAGCTCAGGTGGTAGAGTGCCAGACTGTGGATCTGGTTGTCGTGGGTTCGATCCCCATCACCCACCCGAGCCCGTCACCGCTTTCCGGTCTCGGGACTGAGCCTGAACGCGTTCGTAGCTCAGCTGGATAGAGCGACGGACTTCGAATCCGTAGGCCGCAGGTTCGAGTCCTGCCGGACGCATGGGAAATTTTAATAATGGGCCGCTAGCTCAGCTGGCAGAGCAGCAGACTCTTAATCTGCGGGTCGAAGGTTCGAACCCTTCGCGGCTCATATCCGTCAAAGCCTTGAAAATGCTTCAGGCCTTGACGAAAAGGCGCTGTTCCGCTACCATGCGCCACGCATAAAAGATGCGAGAGTGGTGGAACGGCAGACACGCCAGACTTAGGATCTGGTGCCTTTCGGCGTAAGGGTTCAAGTCCCTTCTCTCGCAGGTTTCCTTCATATTTGAAGGATCTGCCAGTCCGGAAGGAACAGCAGCCGCATGCGACGCGGCGATGATGAATGCGGGAATAGCTCAGTGGTAGAGCGCGACCTTGCCAAGGTCGATGTCGCGGGTCCGACTCCCGTTTCCCGCTTTAACAACAGGCGATTCGGATGCTGGCCGAATCGCCTGTTTTTATTTGCAGTGCAGTCTGCGGTATTGCAGACTTTCATCTCGAAATACTTGTAGGAATTTCAGAGGATCCCATGGAAATTACAGAAAAGAAAATCGAAGATCTCGAGCAGTCGAGAGTGCGTATGACGCTCACCATCCCTTCGCGCGATGTGAGAGCGGAATATGATGCAATGATGAATGAATATGCCAAAAATGCGCGTATCGATGGTTTCAGGAAAGGCCATGTGCCGGTTTTCGTTCTTGAACGAAAATTCGGTGATTCTCTCAAGACCGAAGCGATGGGCCGCGTTATCGAAAAAGCGGTTGAAGAAGGGCTGAAGGATGCAACGCGCCAGCCGCTTACCTATGAGCCGCCTGCTGTCGAAGGAGAACCACAATTCAACCTTGATTCGGACTTTACTTTCAGCGTGACATATGACGCATACCCAGCTTTTGAGCTTCCGTCCCTTGAAGGTATCGAAATTGAAGTTCCTGCCGTTTCAGTCTCTGATGAGGATATTGCGCGCGAACTCGAAGAAATCCGCCAGCGCAATGCAATTGTTGTGGAAAAGGATGGCCCGGCCGAGACCGGCGATATTGTCACTGCTGATTTTGCAGAGATTGCCGAAGATGGCACAGAAATTCCCGGAACGGCCCGGAAAGACTTTGCTTTCGAACTTGGCAAACAGCTCAATATCTACAAATTCGACGATGAGATCGTCGGTTTGAAAGCAGGCGACGAGAAGACCTTCACCAAAACCTTCCCTGCTGATTTTGAGTATTCAGAATACGCCGGCAAAACAGTTACCATTAAAGTTAAGGTAACCAAAATCAAGCGCCAGGACTTGCCCGAGCTCGATGATGAGCTTGCCCAGGATGTATCGGAGAAGTACAAAACCCTCGAAGATCTTAAAGCAGCAGTCCGCAACCAGCTGAATGAAGCGCTGGAAGCCAGACTTCGCTCTACCAAGGAAAACGCAATCGTCGATGAGCTTCTAAAAAGAACGAGCGTTTCGATTCCTCGCTCGATGCTTGCAGCAGAGCTTGCCATGAGGTGGGAATCGCTTAAGCAGCAGATGGGCGTTGACAATGATGAGCGCCTAGAGATGCTCTTGCGGATATCCGGCAAGACCAAGGATCAGCTTTTGCAGGATTGGGCTCCGCTGGCAGAGAAAGCGCTTGCAAGCCGCATTTTGCTCGATAAACTGGTGGAAGCAGGATCATATACAGCGACTGACGAAGATGTCGATGCGGAAATCGCGAAAGAGGCAGCGCATACAACAATGAGCCCTGCAGAAATAAAAGCTGAATATGAAAAGCGAGGAACTCTGGAATATCTGAAAGATGACATCAAGGTACGCAAGCTCTTCGACGCAATCCTGGCATCTGCCCAGGTAAAAGAAGGAACAGCGGTTTCGTACTTGGACTTCATGAAAGAAAATCAGTAAATTTGATTGAGCGATTTCAGTCCACTGCGGACCATCGCTTAATATGCAACAGCAAAGGAAGCAGGAATGTCTGAACATATGAGCAGCCTCGTCCCCATCGTCATCGAGCAGACGGGGCTTGGAGAGAGATCGTACGATATTTACTCGCGTCTTCTCAAAGACCGGATCGTGTTTATAGACGGGGAGATCAATGATCTGACCGCAGACCTCGTGATTGCACAGCTTCTGTTTCTTGAGTCACAGGATCCGTCGCGCGATATATCGATTTATATCAACAGCCCGGGTGGAATGGTCACGGCAGGGCTCGCTCTCTATGATACAATTCAATATATAAAACCGGAGGTACAGACGATCTGCATCGGCCAGGCATCGAGCATGGCAGCATTGCTGCTCGCTTGCGGGACGAAAGGCAAGCGCTCCGCTCTGCCCTCTTCGCGAATTCTCATTCATCAGCCTTGGGGAGGCGTATCCGGCCAGGCGAGCGATATCAGTCTGCAAGCGCGAGAGATAATTCGGCTCAAGAAACTGACTATTGACTATTTTGCACAGCATTCGGGGCAGGCACTTGAAAAAGTTGCGCAGGACATGGAACGCGATTTTTACATGAGCTCGCAGGAAGCGCTTGAATATGGCATAATCGATACTATTATGGAGCCGCGGAAGCATGGCAAAAAATAAGCAATTCGATCTTGAGCAAGAGACATACTGTTCTTTTTGCGGCAAGAGCTCTTCATATGTGCGCAAGATGATCGCCGGTCCCGGAGTGAATATTTGCGATGATTGCGTGCGAATCTGCAGCCAGATCCTCGACGAAGAAGAGCAGAAAGTAACCGCCGAATTCCTGACAGAAGTACCTAAACCCCGCGAAATAAAAGAATTCCTCGACCAGTATGTTGTTGGGCAGGAATATGCAAAGCGCGTGCTTTCGGTCGCGGTGTACAACCATTACAAAAGGCTTCTTCATAAGGTGTCCGCAACTGCGCCTGATGTCGAAATTGAAAAATCGAATGTGCTGCTGATAGGCCCTACCGGCACCGGCAAAACGCTTCTTGCTCGGACACTTGCGCGAAAGCTGAAAGTTCCTTTTGCCATGGCTGATGCGACCACGCTCACCGAGGCAGGCTATGTTGGCGAGGATGTCGAAAACATACTGCTCAAGCTGATCCAGAATGCTGGCGGCAACATCCAGGCAGCCGAGCGCGGCATTGTGTATATAGACGAAATCGACAAAATATCACGCAAGAGCGAAAACCCGTCGATCACCCGGGATGTTTCAGGCGAAGGCGTGCAGCAGGCTCTCCTGAAAATAATCGAGGGAACCATTGCCAATGTGCCTCCTCAGGGCGGTCGCAAGCACCCGAACCAGGAATATCTGCGCATCGATACAACAAATATTCTTTTCATATGCGGTGGCGCATTTGTCGGACTCGACAAGATTATTGAATCCAGAGTGTCATCCCATCCAATGGGCTTCGGTGCGGATGTGCGAGCAAAGCACGAGAAAAACCTGAGCCAGCTCTTTGCGGAGCTCCAGCCTGATGATCTTATCAAATTCGGCTTGATTCCGGAATTTGTAGGTCGCCTTCCTATAAAGGTGGCGCTCGACGATCTCTCCAAAGAAGAATTGAAGCGCATTATCATCGAGCCTAGAAACGCCCTTCTCAAGCAATATAAAGCTTCCATGAAACTCGACAACGCAGAGCTAGAATTCGAAGAGGAGGCAATAGATGCAATTGCGGAAAAGGCAATTGCCCAAAAAACGGGCGCACGCGGCCTGCGAGCTATTGTCGAAAAAATAATGATCGATATCATGTATTCGCTTCCGAGCGATTCAAATGTAAAAAAAGTGATCCTGACGCGAGATGCGGTTGAAGGCAACGGAAGCTGCATTATCGAATACCGTCAGAAAACCGCTTAGCGCAGAAATCAATGGGGTGGTTGCTGATCTCCGTTGGAGAAGGCAGCCTGAGAAAATACCCATAGAACCTGATCCGGGTAATACCGGCGGAGGGAACGATGATGCGTAGAAAACCACTCATCGCGATTTTTCTTGGTGTCGGGGCGATTTTTTTCGCCAGCATGTCATTGTGGGGACAAACACAACCAAGTGCAGGTGCGGGTGCGCCGGAACTTGTCGTTTGGACCTATGATTCATTCGTTTCGGAATGGGGTCCGGCAGCTCAGATTGCCGAAGGGTTCCAGAAGCAGTCGGGCGCGAAAGTGCGCTTCGTATCGAAGGGCGACGGCGGAGCCCTCTTCTCCTCTCTCCTGGATATCGCAAAAAAGCCAAATGCAGATATTGTGATAGGCCTCGACGATCGGCAGCTGGAAAAGGCTTTGAAAAGCGACCTCTTTGCTCCGCTGAAGCTTGTAAACCTTGCAGATGTCCAGAAAGACCTGCTGCTCGACCCTTCAAACAGGCTCGTTCCATTCGATTTCGGGCAATTCGCCTTTATCTGGGATTCGGAAAGTAATATCGAGCCGCCGCGGTCTCTTGAAGATCTGACCAAGCCCATCTACCGGAAAAAAGTGATCATTATGGATCCTCGCACCTCGACTCCAGGGCTTGGTTTTCTCGCATGGACACAGGCTGTATACAAGGCAGGATGGAGAGATTACTGGAAGCGCCTGTCCCCGTCGATTCTTGCCATGACACCAAGCTGGGATACAGGATACGGCTTATTTACAAAAGGAGAAGCGCCTCTCGTGCTCAGCTATTCGACGAGTCCTGCATACCACAAGGCGTACGAGAATACAGAACGGTACAAAGCCCTCAAATTTTCGGACGGACACCCGCAGCAGATTGAATTTGCCGGCGTTCTTTCAACAAGTCAAAACAAGCTATTAGCGCAGAAATTTGTAGATTATCTGCTTTCGCAGGAGTGCCAGTCATTTTTGCCGGAGACACAATGGATGTTCCCTGCAAACCGTTCTGCAAAGCTGCCTGCATCGTTTTCAGTTGTGAGCAAATATCCTTCAGTGAACGCAAAAGTCCAGGATATCGACCGCGATCCTTCCGATGCGGCCAATATTCTCATAAGCAGCCACTAGAAGGCTAGGCCATGCAAAGCGGCAACGGGAGCTTCGAGCAGCGCCTCGGCAAAACAGAAATAATTTTGTCCATCGCTCTCATTGCGATTCTGTCCTTCTCTCTGGCTCCCCTTGTCGCTTTTGCGAAAAATGCAATCGTCGGCGCTGGACATGCTTCTCTATTGGCATCGCTTGGCAGCATTCCTGTTCCGGTGATTGTCCGGAGCCTGCAGTTTACTTTGCTACAGGCCTTTGCAAGCACCGCGCTCGCAATCGGGATCGGGCTTCCCGGAGCTTGGCTTGCAGCACGCTTCCGCTTCCCCGGAAGGCGCGCATTGCTTGCGCTTGCAGCAGTGCCTTTCTGCTTTCCGCCGATTTTGGTCATTCTTGCTTTTATCCTGTACTATGGGAAAGAAGGCTATTTCTCTGCTTTTCTGGCTTTGGTCATGGGACAGAAAAGCGAATATCGGGGGCTTCTCTACAGTTTCTGGGGTTTGGTTCTGGTACATGCTTTTTATAATTTTCCGATCGCTGTTCATCAGATAAGCGCCTTATGGATGCGAATACCGGAATCGCAGAAAGAAGCAGCCAAGACATTGGGGGCAAACAGAATAATGGCATTTCGCACCGGCACTCTGCCATGGCTGCTTCCTGGCATCGCGCAAGCTGCAGGCTTGATTTTTTTGTATTGTTTTTTCAGCTTTACGACTGTGCTTGTTTTCGGTGGGCGAACAGGTTCAACCCTTGAGGTATCAATTTACCAGGCGCTTCGATATCAGGCGAATGCGGGCCTGGCGCTTCTGTTTTCTGTAATCGAGACAGGTTTTGCCTTGCTGGGCATATGGTTCATCACCGGGATGACACAGAAGAAGCAACATGCATTGCGCGATTTCGGACGCCGCAGAGAGCTTTCCTCCCCAAGAGGCTCCCAGCGCGTATTACTTGCAATATATGGAATTCTTCTGCTTATATTTTTTATCGGACCGCTTGTTTCCATCGTGGTCGAAGCATTTCGTGTTCCAGCTTCGCTCGGAGGTGCTTCCCATTTCGGGTTTGGCAATTTTGAGCGCCTTTTAAAAGGTTTCCAGGCGCCTTTGCTCAAGGCTATCCGGGCGACGCTGACGCTTAGTGGCTCTGCAGCGCTGCTCGCTACAATTGCTGGCGTCATAGCAGGCATATCGGTATTCATCGGAAAAAAAGCCGGCAAACTGCATTTCACGTACCGAATCGTGGAAGCGCTTCAATGGCTCCCCCTTGCTGTTTCTCCTGCAGTATTTGCGTATGGGTGGCTTTTTCTCTCGCCTGATCGAACGATATCGGCTGCGCTTATTGCAGCCCAAGCGGTTATTGCGTGGCCATTTGTGAGCCGCGCTGTATCTGCATCTTTGCAATCACTCGACCCACGCATGCGGGAAGCTGGCAGGACGCTTGGAGCCAGCTCTTTGCGCGCTTTTCTGACTATTGATTTGCGCGTTATTGCTCCCTCGGTGGCCGCTGCTGCAGCCTTTGCATTTTCCATCACCGCAGGCGATGTCAATGTGCCTCTTATGCTTGGAATGAGCGAGATTGAAACCCTTCCTTTGCTTTTGTTCCGACTGACTGCAGCTTACCGCTTCAACGAAGCATGTGCTGCAGGGCTGGTGCTGGGGCTTATGACCGGCATCGTCTTTTTTCTCAAGGAGAAAGCCATCGATGTCGCTTGAGGTTCGCAATCTTGAGGTTGTCCGGGACGGCTTTGTTCTGAAAGCAGACTTTGCCCTTCAGGACAATAAGGTACTAGTTTTGCTCGGCCCTTCGGGCTGCGGCAAGACGACGCTGCTCCGGGCAATTGCCGGGCTCGAGCCAATAAAACAAGGCGAAATACTACTCAAAGGTAAGCGGATCGATGCTTTGCCAACCGAAAAACGGCATATCGGTTTCGTATTCCAGGATTTGGCGCTGTTCGAGCAGATGAAGGTTCGCGACAATATCGCGTACAGCCTTCAAATACGCAGAGAAAATAAAGCACATATAAAAGAAAGAATCGATTACTTGGCCATGCGTTTCAGAATAGATCATTTGCTTGAACGATACCCGTCCGAACTTTCAGGAGGAGAAAGGCAGCGAGTCGCACTTGCGCGTGCGCTTGCATCCGACCCTTCACTTATCTTGCTCGATGAGCCTCTTTCGGCGCTTGACGCGCCGCTGAGAAGAGAAATGCGCCGCTTTATGCGCGTTCAGCTCACGCAAGGATACCTTACCGCGATTCATGTCACTCATGATGTCGAAGAAGCAATCGACCTCGCAGACGAAATTATTGTCATGCGCAACGGGAATATGATCGCCCGAGGCACAATATCGGATCTAGAAAATTCGCCCGGTTCTGGCTGGCTTGCACGATTCATGAATTTCGGCCTTACCCTGCATGTGGATGCTGTTTCGAGAAAAAAGGGAGCCAATCTTGTTATGGCTCATTGCAAAGCAGGAGATATTCTGTGTTCAGCGCATGACACAGCCCAGGGCGCGCAGATCGAATCGGGTGCTTCATATTGCGTATATGTGCCATTTTCTTCGCTTAGCGCACTCGACTCGAAAAAAGTACTCGCGAGGGCGCCGGGGAGCATTTTGCACGCAACCATTGTGCGGCGCATTGGAACCATTTCCAGCACAATGAAGCTCCTTCTGTCCTTATCCGGCGAAAATGAGCAATTCTTTGAAATGACACTAGCAATGGGGGGAGGCATCCTTGTTCCCAAAGAAGGTTCTGAAATAGAACTAGAAGTCGATCCTGCGAAATGCAGGCTGCTGCCCGAGGAACCGCGCTTGCCGAAAGCATGAAAAATCAGCTTGTCCGCTGAAATTCAGCCTTTTTGCTATCAATCAGCTGCGCAATGCGCTGAATGCTTGCATCAATCGAACAATTTTCTTTCCATACGTAACGGATAGAGGCTGTTTCTTTGTACAGCATATGGCGCGCATCATAGATTTCTTTGAGGGTTTCTTGCCAATTGCTGCTGGCAAGAAGCGGCCTTGAGTCTTTTTCTCCTGCAAGCCTTCGAGCCAATTCCCGAAGCGGCACATCAAGCCAGACAGTGATACATTCGCTTTCCAGCAATGCCCGATTGGAGGGCATAAGCACGACGCCACCGCCACACGCAAGAACCATGGGCTTCCCCAGCCCAACAACTTCGGCAAGTGTGCTCTCTTCGGTTTTTCGGAATTCTGTTTCCCCTTTTTGGGCGAAGATTTCAGAGATTGACAGCCCCACGCTCTTTTCGATGATGTGATCGAGATCCAAGAAATCAATGCCGTAGTGGGCAGCCAAAAGCCGGCCTATTTTCGTCTTGCCAGAGCCCATCATGCCAATCAATGCAATTTTCATGGATGCTTCAACTCAATACTTCATCGAACACGCGCAGCCAGTTTTCGCCGAGAATCTTTGCTGCATCGCCGTGGCTGTATCCTCGTTTTCTCAAGCCTTCATAGAGAAGCGGAAATTCCGAAGCATTCCTGATGACCGAAGCGTCTATCGGCACAAAGCCATCGAAATCGGAACCAATGGCACAGCTCTCTATGCCTCCAGCTTTGACGACCTGCTCGACATGCAACAGAAATGCTTCGAGATTGCTGTCGTTCGGATCTTTTGCAATGAAAGATGGGACAAATACGCAGCCGATTGCGCCGCCATGATCTGCAATCGCTCGAATCTGCGCATCGGTCAGATTTCTGGGGTGATCCAGCACTGCGCGCGCGTTTGCGTGCGAAGCAATAAAGGGTCCCTTTGCAATATCAGCCACTTCCCAGAATCCTTCTTCGCTGAGATGCGCGACATCGATGAGCATATGGAGCACCTGCATTTTTTCCACGAGCTGCTTGCCTAATGGGGTCAGACCCCCCTCCCCTTCGCCGCGTAAACCTCGGCCAAATGCATTGCGCCTGTTCCAGGTAATCCCTATTGCCCGTACTCCTCGCCCATAATATGTGTCAAGTATATCGAGCGAACTGCCAAGCGCTTCTGCTCCTTCAATCGAAAGCAGCGCGCTCAGCTTTTTTTCATTAATTGCGCGGCGCACTTCTGCTGCGTTCGTGGCAAGGCAGACAGCGCCGTTCGATTTTTTGCAGACTTCATCGAATATATCGATCATGTGCATTGTTTCTTCCGGCGCATTCGCCAGCTGATTGTCTTCGAGGAAAATCGCCATAACCTGGCAGCGTACATTGCCGCGCAACAGCTTGGGCAGGTCGATATGCGCGTCCGGATTGTCGGCAAAGAAATCGCGCGGGTCTGTTTCCTTTTTATTCATGCTGCGGCCGTTCAGCGCCATCAGCGTGTCGCAATGTGCATCAATGACAAAAAAATCTTCACTCTGTCCTGTCATGGCTGGTTCCTTTTTTGCAGTATGATAACCAGGAAGCTATACGTCCCGGTTTCCTTTCAGTTTTGCAATCTCGTCGCGGATAAGCGCGGCCTGCTCGAATTCAAGATTTTTCGCATGCTCGAACATGAGTTTTTCCATTTCCCTGATCATCGCTTTGCGTTGCTCGGGCACGAAAATATTGTGCGTCCGTTTGAGAAGCGCCAATTCATCCTGCGAGGCTTCGATTTTTTCTTCGCGGTGGCGCTCGAGTATATCCTGCACTTTCTTGTGAATGGTCTGTGGCGTAATGCCATGCTCCTTGTTATATTGGGTCTGCATTGCTCTGCGGCGCTCGGTTTCCGCAATAGCCTTGCGCATTGCGTCGCTCATGGTGTCAGCGTACATCACTACAAGCCCTGCGGCATTGCGCGCAGCTCTGCCTATTATCTGTATAAGGCTTGTCGCTGACCGCAAGAAACCGATTTTGTCAGCATCCAGAATAGCGATGAAGGAAACCTCGGGCAAATCGATCCCCTCTCTGAGAAGATTGATGCCTACGAGCACATCGAATTCCCCTGCTCGCAGCTGGGTCAGAATTTCGACTCGCTCTATTGTCTCGATTTCGGAATGAATGTATCTGACGCGAAGCCCTAGTCCGCTCAAGTATTCCGAAAGCTCTTCTGCCATTTTCTTGGTGAGCGTAATGATCAGGCTCCGCTCGCCGATTTGCGCTCGCTCGCGGACGCGGGCATATATGTCTTCCATTTGGCCTTCGGTCGGACGCACCTGAATTTCAGGATCAACAAGGCCGGTGGGACGGATAATCTGCTCTGCCACTGTCTTCGATCGCTTGAATTCGATTTCTCCAGGTGTGGCTGAGACATAGACCGTCTGCGGCACAATGGATTCAAATTCAGCGATTGTAAGCGGCCTGTTGTCGAGCGCGCATGGCAGTCTGAAACCATATTCCACAAGCGAAAGCTTCCTGCTGCGATCCCCTGCATACATGGCTCCGATTTGGGGCAATGTAACATGCGACTCGTCAATAAAGGTTATAAAATCTTTCGGGAAATAATCGAGAAGCACCCCTGGTCTCTCGCCGGGTCTGCGGCCCGACAAAGGGGCGGAGTAATTCTCAATTCCTGTGCAGTAACCCATTTCCTCGAGCATTTCGATGTCATACTCCGTGCGGGCTTTTATGCGCTCTGCCTCGAGATATTTGCCATGCTCCAGAAAGAATCTGTGCCGTTCTTCAAGTTCGGCTTTTATGCGTTCGACTGCACGCTGAACCATGTTTTCCGGCATCACAAAATGTTTGGCGGGGTATATCACTGCTTCTTCGAGCTCATCGTGAGCTTCTCCAGTAACGGGATTGAGTCGTCTGATACGGACAACAGTATCAAAATCGAGCTCAATTCTGTACGCTTCCTCAAGATAGGCGGGAAATACCTCCAGCACATCACCCCGGATTCGAAAGCGCCCTCGTTCGAGGACCATATCATTGCGCTCGTACTGGAGACTTACAAGCGTACGCTTGATCTCGTCGAGGTCGACTGCAGACCCTTTATCCACGTACAAACGCATGTCGCGGTACAGATCAGGCGATCCCAGGCCATATATACAGGAAACAGTCGCAACAATCACAACATCGCGGCGTTCCATGAGCGCAGCGGTGGCTGCAAGCCGCATTCTGTCGATTTCCTCGTTAATATCCGAATCTTTTTCGATATATAAATCTTTCGACGGGACATAGGCTTCTGGCTGATAATAATCGTAATATGAAACGAAATATTCAACCGCATTTTCCGGAAAGAAGCCTTTGAATTCCCGATACAGCTGGGCAGACAGCGTTTTGTTGTGAGAAATGACAAGGGCGGGTTTCTGGATAGCCTCGATAACCTTGGCCATCGTAAATGTCTTTCCGGATCCAGTAACTCCTTTGAGCGTCACATATCGCTCTCCATTCTGAAGAGCGTTGACAATCGATTCGATGGCTTGTCCCTGGTCTCCCGCAGGTCCGTATGGAGCAACAACTTTGAATGGCTTCACTTCTTACGCTCCGAAAGCGTGATAGTAGTGCTCATTTTTTTTGTGCCCCTGTAGAATTCAACAACCACTTGCTGCCCTGGGCTCGAATCTTCAAGAGCGGAATACAGCTGGGCGATACTCGTCACCGGCTTGCCGTCGACACTGACGACAATATCCCCGCCGATATAGAACACGGTCGAGCCATAGCGGACAGCCATATTGCCGCCTTTGAGTCCTGCGCGGTCTGCATTGCCTCCCTGTGTCACGGTCGAGACAAGGAGGCCGCTCTCGACTGGCGCCCCCTTGCCCGATTGCTTCAGGTAGTCGACGAGGCTGGGGAAAAGCTGAATTGCCTGCATGTCAATCCAGCCCCTCCGGACTTTCCCATCCTTGATGAGTTGCGGCACAATGCGCACAGCCGTATCGACAGGAATGGCAAATCCAATGCCAACCGACCCCCCCGATGGCGAATAGATCATCGTATTGATGCCGATCATTTCCCCTTTTGTATTGAAAAGCGGACCGCCCGAATTGCCAGGATTAATCGATGCATCTGTCTGTATCATATTCTGCAGAATAGTTGTTTCATCTTTCTGGATTGGGCGCCCCAGACCGGACACTATACCTGTGGTCAAAGTACGTTCAAGACCGAATGGATTGCCGATTGCGAGCACTTTCTGGCCTACTTTCAGGTTTTTTGCCGAGCCAAAAGGAACGGGCTTGAGCTTCTTGCCAGGCTCGGGCGTAAATTTTATCACAGCCAGATCGCTTTCAGGATCAGCGCCTACAAGCTTCGCTTCATAGCGACTGCCATCCGAAAGGCTCACGTACAGCTTATAGGCTTTTTCCACAACATGATTATTCGTGAGCACATAGCCGCGTTCATCAATTATTGATCCTGAGCCGGAACCTCCGCTTTGGGGGACAGGCTCCAGGAACCAGTTGATGCCGAGCACTTCTGTTGTGATGTTGACGACTGATTCATTGTATTTTTCATAAATGCTGATGTTTTCGGTTTCTTCCGGGCTGTAACCCGATAGATATTGAGTGAGGTTTGCCGATTTTGCCTCTTCAGCTGATGCAGGAACAGGGGATATCGCTGTGAGGCCTGAGGCTGTGCCGTTCTGTGCTGCGCCCTGCTGTGCTGCAGGCATATTGATCGCTCCGGCAGCTGAACTGCTGCTGGAAACAACTTTCGGGCGCGATGGCTGATTCAGAAGCAAGACTATTCCGGCAATCGAAAGCGAAGTAATTGCAACAGAAACAATTACCGCAATTATTATTTGTGTCCTGGAATACAGCTTCATAGAGATCCTCCATGCAATGCGAAAAAGTTTCAGACGAAGGTCAACTTGCCTTGAGCTGCTTCTTCTTCCCGCGCGAGCATGTAAATAAAATCAGACAACCTGTTGAGCGTTCGCAAGAGAACCGGCGATATCTCATCCGTACGCGAAAGCGCAACAACGCGGCGCTCTGCCCTGCGCGCTATGGTTCTGGCAATATCGAGCGCAGCGGAGCCTTGTGTCATGCCGGGAACGACAAAGCCGCGCAGAGGGATGCGCGCTTCAATCTCTGATGTTTTGGCTTCAATAGTCTTTTCATCTTCTTCAGTGATCGGCCGATCGAAGCTTGTGCCGAGCGAGGCGAGCTCGCCTGCAACCCTGAAAAGCAAACGCTGAATATATTCTATCGCATATAGCACATTATCCTGAAAGCAAAGGTGTCTGGCCATTCCAAGCGCCGAAGACAGCTCATCAATGGTGCCATACGCCTCTACCCGAAGGGAGTCCTTCCCGATTCTTTCGCCGGACCAAAGACCAGTACTTCCATCATCGCCTGTTTTGGTGACTATACTCATAAATTAAAAAGTATCCACTCTGGAGCTCTCAATCAAGCAGTATTGATGGAAAGAGGCGCTTTTTAAATGTATAATGCATTCAAAGCAGGAATCCGATACGCTAGCCGCTGCAAACCGAAGACGAAAGCATATAAGGAAACATCGATGCTATCGAGCCGACAATCACCGATACAATTTCAGACCAGGAGCATCTGTCAATATTTACCCGATCATCGCCCATCTTTGAGCGATCATATGATCTTTGCGCCTTCTGTTGACCCTGCATTGTATGGAAGTCTGATCAGCCATGGCTGGAGAAGATATGGCCGCGAACTGTACCGCATGGCATGTCCCGGCTGCAATATCTGCATCCCCTTGAGAATCAATGCCGAAAAAATCCGCTTGAGCAGTTCTCTGAAGAAAATCCTCCGGCTCAATTCAGATTTGCAGATAGTTGTAAAACCGCCCTCTTTCAATGGCGAGCATTTTGAATTGTGGAAAAGTTATTCTAAATTGAAACATTCTTCGGGACCAGAGGATCTTACCGAAGAAGTATATTGCGGCCTTTTTGAGCCATGGAGCCTCATTTTGGAATACCGCGAAATGGCAGCGCAGAATCGGCTGGTCGCCGTTAGCCATATAGACCCGCTTCCAGACGGAATTTCTTCTGTTTATTTTTCTTTCGCCCCGGAGGCAAAAGATCGAAGTCTCGGTTTTTTTTCGATTATGGCGGAAGCCTACATTGCAGCAAGTGCCGCACATCTTCTTAAGGGAAAATTAGTATCAATAGAAACAGCAGCTGTGGTGTCGTATTACTCAAACAGGGAAAATGCGTGCAAAAACTCAGGCTGGTATTATCTGGGATTCTGGGTCCCCGGATCTCCCAAAATGGAATATAAAGCGCGTATCGCTCCATTTGAAATTGCATTGCCTGAATGGCATGAGTTCGACTCACGGCTCGAAGCTCTGAAATATTTGCGCGATGTCCGTATGCCGGGGCTTGGCCCTTCTTAACAAATTTGATGCTGATTTGCCTTGCGCTCGCTCGTCGTTGACTATTCCACTTGCTCATGATAGCTTATCTGAGGATTATTCTACGTTTCCGGACGAAAGGAATACTATGGCATCTTCAGAAAACAAGAAACAGACGACAAGCAACGGCAAAAGCCCAATCGAAAAGAAAGCCGAAAATAAAAAAACCGAAAGTTCCCTCAAAAGAAACTTCCGGAATCCCTTTGTATATATTGGTACAATCGTGATCCTCGTGCTGACGATCATTGCATTTGTACTTATACCGGGGGTCAGCACCGGTACTTCTTCCGGAGGCCAAGCGCCTTCTTTTGGCACTTGGAATGGCAAGCGCATTGAATACAGTTCGGACTCCTATTTTGCCGATCAGGTTTCGCAAATCAACGACTATCTCAAACAGCAGGGCATGGATCAATCGCAATCCCAGCTCTACGCCTATCAGGTCTGGAGACTCGCCTTCCAGAATACGGTCGTCCGTACTGCACTGCTGGATTCTGCAAAGCGTGCTGGAATGAAAGTGAGCGAGCAGACTATCGACGAAGAAATAGCAAAAGACGTGCAGTTCCAGGTGGACGGCAAATTTTCTTTGGAAAAATACAACAAGACCCCGCTCGCCACGCGTCTTTCCATAAGAAACAGGCTCCGGGATGACATGCTGATCCAGAATTACTATGGCGACCTTATGGCGGTTGCGCCTTCGACTGCAGAAATAGATTTCGTCTCTTCGATGGCCAAGCCCCAGCGATCCATCCAATATGTCGACATCTCCTATGCCAACTTTCCGGAAGACAAAACGATAGAATGGGCAAAAGCTAACGAGTCTCTTTTCCGGTCCATTGGCCTGTCGAAAATTACCATAACAAGTTCACAGAAAGATGCCGAGAAGGTGCTTTCCCAGATCAAGGCTAACAGCCTTTCCTTTGAAGATGCCGCTAAGAGCCATTCCAAGGATTCCTATGCCGACAAGGGCGGAGACATGGGAACAAAAATATTCTACGATCTGAAAAATGAATTCCAGAATGAAAAGGATGCAGATGCGGTAATGGCTCTCAAGAAAGGCGAAATTTCGCCTGTATACAAAATCAGCAATAATGCCTGGGCAATCTATCGTGTGAATAGCGAATCGAGCGCCCCTGATTTTTCGAAGCAATCTGTCCTGGATGAGGTAAAAAGCTATCTTTTCGACAGAGAGAAAAGCGTCATGGAGTCGTGGGCTCTGGCAAAAGCCGATGAATTTGCCGCGGAAGTGCCAAAAAGCTCCTTTGCCCAAGCGGCAAAGAAAACAGGCCTTGAGCTCAAAACAGCGGGCCCCTTCATTCTCAATTACGGAAAACCGAGCTTCTATTTCTATGGGCAGCAAGTCGGCCTTTTCCAGGAGCCATACCGTTCTCTTGATACAGATCTTGTGGGCGCCGAACAAAACGAAACGTTCCTTACAACGCTTTTTTCGACACCGAAAGGCGCTATTTCCAAGCCGGTTGTGCTCGATGCTTCTGTTGTAGTCATGACGGTGACCGGAGATACGGAAGGTACAGAACAGGAGACATCATATACAAAATTCGCCTATCCGTACTTTTTCCAGACCGCTCTGGAAAGCCAGATCCGCAATACTATTCTTTCGTCCAAAAAACTCAAGGATGAATTCAATACTACATTTGCAAGGCTTTTTACGCCCGCCGCTAAATAGGCACTAAATTGGCGCCATATTGGCGCCCCGGCATATTCCGCGCTGGAATTGCACGCATAACAGAAAAAGAGCCGCCCATCGTGAGCGGCTCTTTTTGTTTGTTGCGGCTATGAAAGGGCGCGCGGCAGCAAATTTTTAGGTTCGCTCAGCGCTCTTCTTCTTCGCTTGCACGTAGCACGGAGAGGAAAACGTCCTGCCCGAGTTCGACATTGCCTATGCGTTTGAGCTTCTTTTTTCCTTCTTTTTGTTTTTCGAGGAGCTTGCGCTTGCGCGTGATGTCTCCACCATAACACTTTGCTAGCACATCCTTCCGAACGGGATTCACGGTTTCGCGGGCGATGATCTGGCCGCCGATCGCACCCTGTATTGGCACTTTGAATTGCTGTCGCGGAATGTTATTGCGCAAACGCTCACAGATAAGGCGTGCACGCTCATATGCGCTCTGTTTGTAGACAAGCATAGCAAGCGCATCTAGTGGTTCGCCATTTATCAGAAAATCCAATTTTGCCAATTCTGTCGGCCTGTACCCTGTGATATCGTAATCGAAGCTTGCGTAACCCCGCGAAGTCGATTTCAATTTGTCATAAAAATCGAAAAGAACTTCGGCCAACGGCATCTCAAAAACAAGTTCCACGCGTTTTTCGTCCAGATGGGTGAACGATTGCTGTGTTCCGCGTTTCGAAAGGCACAGCGAAATCACATTGCCTACATAATCGACGGGCGTTATGATCTGAGCTCTGATATATGGTTCTTCCGCGCTTTCTATCCTTGCGGGATCAGGATATTCGCTGGGATTATCGATATAGACAGTGGTTCCATTCTTGAGAAGAATCTTGTAACGGACGGATGGCGCAGTCATAATAATCGATTGATTGTATTCGCGCTCGAGCCGTTCCTGCACAACTTCCAGATGCAAAAGCCCCAAAAAGCCGCAGCGGAAGCCGAATCCGAGCGCAAGCGAATGGTCTTTTTCAAAGATAAGCGATGCATCGTTCAGAACAAGCTTTTCCAGGCTGTCCCTCAGTTCCTCGTAATCTGCCGAATCGATCGGATAAATCGAGCTGAATACAACCGGCTTCACTTCCCTGAAACCCGGCAGAGGATGTGCGCAAGGATGCTCGTCATCGGTGAGTGTGTCACCGACATGCACTTCCTTGACAGTCTTGATACCCGCAATACAGTAACCTACCTCCCCAGCGATGAGCATTTCCGAAGGGGTCGCGGTTATTATGAAATGCCCTACTTCCTCAACCTCGTGGACAATGCCGTTGGACATGAAGCGGATATGCATGCCTTTTTTTATTGTGCCCTGCTTCAGCCTAAGATGCACGACCGCGCCGCGATACGGATCGTAATGCGAGTCGAAAATCAGCGCCTGCAAAGAATCTTCAGGCTTTCCTTCCGGCGCGGGAATCCTCTCGACGATTGCTTCGAAAAGCTCATCGACACCTATGCCCAGCTTGGCGGAAACTGCAAGGGCTGAATCTCCATCCAGGCCCAGATCCTTTTCGATCTGCCGCCTGACTCCTTCGACATCCGCTGCCGGCATATCGATCTTGTTAATCGCCGGAATTATCTCCAGATTGTGTTCAAGAGCCATATACATATTCGAAAGAGTCTGCGCCTCTACGCCCTGAGTCGCGTCAATGACCAGAATAGCCCCTTCGCAGGCAGCGATTGCACGCGACACTTCATACGAAAAGTCAACATGCCCTGGAGTGTCGACAAGATTAAGCATATAGGTCTGGCCATCTTTTGCAGTATAGGGCAATGATACCGCCTGGCTCTTTATCGTGATGCCTCGCTCGCGCTCTATGTCCATGTTATCCAGCATCTGATCCTGGAACTTTCGCAGGTCGACGAGGTGTGCCTTTTCAATAAACCGATCGGCAAGAGTGCTTTTCCCATGGTCGATATGTGCGATAATACAAAAATTGCGAATGCGCGAAGGTTCGATCATGTGCTCAATGTATATGAAATGCATGCTTTTATCAACGGACGCCGGACTCTATGCCGCAGTCAGGGAAAATAGTATAATAAAAGAAAATCGGAGGTATCATGAATCTGCAGAACTTGCCTGTTGTAGCAAAAGATGGATCACGAGCTGACCATGAGATTATGGTTTATGCGCTTTCGACCTGCGGTTTCTGCAAGCGCGCCCTCGCTTTTCTCGATGCACACCAGTTTGCTTACCGCTATCTTTATGTTGATCTTATCCCCATCGATACAAAAAACGCCATAAAGCAGGAGCTGAAACAACGTTTCAAGGAAAATGTCGCTTTCCCATTTGCGGTGATCGATGACAAGAAATATCTGATCGGGTTTATAGAAGCTGACTGGAAAATGACGCTGGGTGTTTGATCGCACTGCACATGAACTGATCGAAGGGAGACTACGAATGGCAAATCAGAAAACGAGGGAACAGACCGTCATATTCACTCAGATGGTAGCGAAGAAACAAGGCTGGGTACTGAATCCGGATACAGCATTCTATAACAGCCTCGTCGACGGCCTTACGCAAAACTATAATCGTTACGGCTATTATCATTGTCCATGCAGGGATTCAGAAGGCTCGCGCGAACTCGATGCTCCCGCGATCTGCCCCTGCGTCTGGTCAAAAGAAGATATCCTTCAGTACGGGCACTGCTATTGTGCTTTGTATCTTTCCAAGGAATTCGCAGCTTCAGGAAAAGAGCCGCAAGCTATTCCCGATCGCAGATTTAAGAAATGACGCAACCTGTGTATCTCGACTGGGCTGCCACCACGCCTGCCGATCCTGAACTTATGCGCAGAGCCCTCGAACTCAGCCTTGCAGCCTATGGAAACCCTTCAAGCAGCCACTGGGCAGGCAAGCAAGCAAACAGCATCCTCGAAGAATCAAGAACACGCCTTCTTGGCGCCCTTGGAATGAAACAGGGTTCTCTCATATTCACCGCAAGCGGAACAGAGGCAGACCATATACCCATGCTTGCACTCCTGAAGCATTTCAACCGCGTTGCTTCGCAGGGCAAAAAAATCCATATCATCATTTCCGGCATCGAACATGCAGCAATCGATTGCCAGGCGCGCATGCTGCAAAAAACAGGCATCGAGATTTCGTGGGTCGCCCCGGACACGTACGGCCACATCGTGCCGGAAGCTGTCGCTTCGCATATCCGGAAGGAAACAGCGCTTATCAGCGTAATGGCTGTCAACAACGAAACAGGAGCGATTCAGGATATTCGCGGAGTTTCGACCTTGATTGACGATGCAGCCCGCACATTGAAAATTAAAAAGCCATGGTTCCATGTCGATGCCGTACAAATGCTCGGCAAGCTGCCTGTCGCTGAATACTGCATGGGCGCGGACAGCATCGCACTTTCGGCGCACAAAATTCGCGGCCCGAAAGGCGTGGGAGCGCTCTGGCTTGGTCGTCCGCTTGAATCCTTTGTATGCGGCGGCGGCCAGGAAAAAGGTATCCGCCCCGGAACAGAAAATCTATTCGGCGCGCTTGCATTCAGCCTGGCAGGAGAAAAAGCGCAGCAATTGCTGGAAACATATATCGCTCATGCCCAATCACTGGAATTGCGCCTCCTCGAAGGCGTCGCTCGCATCAAGGGAGCAGTGGTTGTTCCTGAGAGAAAACCAAAGGACAATGGATTTGTGCCTTCCATTGTCTCGCTCAGCTTCCCGGGCATCGGAGGCGAAACCATGGTGCGCGCCCTTTCGGACCGAGGAATAGCGATATCTACTGGATCAGCCTGTTCTTCTCGCCATAAGGAAAAAGGGCGCAGGATACTCAATGCCATGGGCGTCCCGGAAGACATTTCCTTTTCTTCGATCCGTGTTTCGACAGGCATACTCACATCAGAACACGAAATCGATATATTCCTTGAACAGGCCGAGGACTTGTACAGAACGCTGAAAACCTGATACTACAACCTTCATGCGCACTTTTTTTCTCATAAAACCCGGAGAAATCGAACTCAAACTTGGCAACAGGCGCGAATTCGTGCATAGACTGAAAGAGCAGATCCAGAAAAGACTGCATGGAATCCATTTCGATCTGGAAGAATATCCTGGAAGATTTTTCCTCAGCGTTGAAGAAAAAGATGCGGATTTTGCTCTGTTTGTCCTTCAGCATTGCCCCGGCATCAATGGAATAGCGCACGCGATAAAATCCGAAAAACGGACAGAACGGATTCTAAAAGCCGCAATCGAAATAGCCTCGAAAGAAGCAGCCAGGGGGGCTCGCCGCTTCAAAGTGGAAACGCGCCGCTCGGATAAAAGCTTTCCTCTCGATTCTTACGGAATGTCTGCTGCGGCAGGAGATGCGGTGACCCAAGCGCTCTCTTCTCTTTCGGTAGATGTGCATAATCCGGATTTTGTCATTGCCATCGAAATCCGTGAACGAGCCTATATCTACGCAAGCACTTCGCCAGGGCCGCGAGGTTTGCCGGTGGGGAGCCAGGGGAAAGGCGTTCTCCTCCTGTCAGGAGGCATCGATTCGCCAGTTGCGGGCTATATGATGGCGCGTCGAGGGCTTGCAATCGAAAGTGTTTATTTTCATACCTACCCCTTCACATCGGAAGAAGCGCAGAAAAAAGTGGAACAGCTCGCAAGGCGAATTGCAATCTGGACTGGGGGCATGCATGCATGGATCGTGTCCTTTACGGAAGTCCAGCTCAAGATAAAAAAAGGCGGAAGAGAAGAAGCAAACACCCTGATGCTGAGAATGGCGATGATGAAAGCAGCGGATGTGATCGCAAGCCGCATAAAGGCTCGTGCGATCGTCACTGGCGAGAGTCTGGGGCAGGTGGCAAGCCAGACTGCTGAAAATCTGCGCCTTTCTCAAAGCATGACATCGCTGCCAGTATTGAGGCCTCTCATAGGAATCGATAAGGAAGAAACCATTGCGACCGCCCGGCGTATCGGGACCTATGCTATCTCAATCCTTCCCTATGAGGATTGCTGTGTTCTGTTCAGCCCGAAACATCCAGTTCTCAAGCCTGATTTCGAGGATCTTCGTGCATATTTTTCTTCTCTTGAGCTCGAAAGCGAGATTCTGAAAGCGGTAGATAAAGCCGAAGAGAAATTTTTCAGCTTCGGAGACGCATTGAGAGAATACGGACTGGATGCATATGCCGAATTCTGGAATGCAGGCGGGCCGCGCGCATGATCATTCAGTCAGCATTTCAGCAACAGCGCTCGAATTGAAAGGCTCAGGCTATATAAAAAGCAGGCCTTTTCGACCTGCTTTCATTTTTTGCTATCCCCAAGGGGAATCGAACCCCTGTTGGCGGGTTGAAAACCCGCTGTCCTAACCGCTAGACGATGGGGACCTTTAAGACCGGCGATTTGAGCCGAACGGGTGAGAACCTATCAGAATTTAATGAGAGTGTCAATATATTTCAGGGTGCGCCTATATCTCGTCTCGCGCAAGATGCTCGCCAATCTTTTTCTGCAATTCCTGGGCGAGCTTGTTTTCAGGCTTGATCCGCAGTGCAATCTCGCAATCGGCATGCGCCTGAACATAATCTCCCAGTTGCCACCAGCACAAAGCCCTCCGGTAGCGCGAGAAAAAATGATAGGGGTGTATTTCAAGCGCTTTGTTGAAATCATCGATGGCTTGCTGAAGCTCGCCCTGGATGCTCTTGACGACGCCCCGATAGTAAAAAGCTTTGTAGCACTCAGGGTCCAGCATGATGCAGCTGGTAAAGTCGGACAGCGCATCGGGATAATCCGACTGCGCAAAAAACGCCATACCTCGGTGTTTATAGACAACCGCAGCAATCGTCGCTTCGGGCTTGCGCGAGAGAATCTCGGTGTATATTGAAATTGCGGTGTCAAAATCCGAAGCGTTGTGCGCATCGAGAGCCGAAAGCAGCAGCGTGTCGATGTCCAAGGAAGCCCATCTGTCCTGATCCGATCTTGCTTCAGGGATTGCTTTGCCCGAAGTTTTTTTCAGCCGCACTGGCCTCGGGATTGTGCTGCTCAGCTCCTCTTCGATGCCGAATACTTTTGCGCTCGCCTGTTCAATTTTTCCGTAAAAAGCTTCACGCCGCTTTTTGAGCGCATCGTTCAACTTCTTCTGGTAATCGAGGATTTCCTGGAAAATGATATCGGAAAGCGTGAGCGTCGCATTCAGCGCTGCGAGCTTCCGCTTGAGAGGCTCGTCGAACGGCGTGAATTCCGCTTTGTATACCAGCTCGTGCTCGACCTCTGCCCATGCTTCCTGGAGAATAGTCCTGAGCTGAATTTCGATGACATCTCGTTCCAGCCCCTTGCAGAGAGGCTGCAATTCAGGAGGAATGTGTACGAGCACGTGAATGGATTCATAGCCAAATTCCCTGAACGATCTGTCTTGTCCTTTTCTTTCTATCTCGATGATTTCATAGTGCTCGGCGAGTGCATTTTCCACCTCGTCCAGATCCCGGAGAAAGGGGCATATAATGCGCATTGCGAGGACATCGTTGACTGGCAGTGGATCGCGGTGTTCGTCCCATGCAGTTTTCAGAAGGCGAATTTTCTTTGCAAACAAAGATTCGAAATCCTTGATTCGGCTTTTGATCGTCGGGTGAATGCCCCTGCGCTGCAGCAGCTTCGATATATCGTGCACGGCTCTGGCAAGAGCTTCTTCATAATTGGTCCGGTTATTCGCATATATCTCCGCAAGAGCTGCTTTGTCGGGAATGCTGTTCTCGATGTCGCTCATACATGTAAAAGTATCATGAATCGCAGGGAATGACAAACAAAAATATTGAGCCCGTTTTTGGGGTATCAGCGGGTTAAAATGCTGTTGATATAAATATATACGTGATAGTTTCCGGGTATAGTCTCGTGCAGACTCTTTTCTATTGCTTCCTTGAACAGTTTGTAGCTCGCCGAGATTTCTTCCAACGAAACAGTGCTGAAATCGAGATAGATGCTGTTTTTGCCTGCTACGACCCGCAAAAGCGATATATCTGAATGCACCAGAGGCTGCAAATTTCTTGTAAGAGGACCGAGGAGCAATTCTCGTATGACATCGCTGGCCTTTTCTTCGAGCGAGCCGATCGGGGCGATATGGCGCATTTCTAGTTTGAGATTTTGCCCTTTCTCGTCAGGAAAATAGAGACGCATCCCGTTGAATTGAAGAATTGGTCCGCGCAATAGAATAAATATCACAGCGCCTAAAATAAGCGCTGCGATTACATACCGCTCAGCATGCCTTCGGGTTGAATCAGTACTCATTTCAATACTCAAAATGCTCGATAAAGTCACATACTCCATTGTATATGGCATCGGCAATTCTTCTCAAGTAACCTGCCTGGGAAAGAAGAGTCGCTTCGTTCTTGTTTGTTACAAAGCCAACCTCGATGAGTATGGACGGCATTTTTGCGTTACGTACCACAAACCATTCCTCAGCGCGGATTCCTCTAGCCGGACTCTGGTCGCCGATCATTTTTCCCATGCGCTGATATACCTTCTGCGCAAGGATGATGCTCTCCGTTGTAAATTCCTCTTCCAGCATCGTATTGATAATGGGAGCTATATCTTCGCCTTTTTCTTTTGCCGTTTGCTCGTCGACGACTGTCCGCCGGTAACTCGGATTCAGATACCAGACCTCGAAGCCGTGTGTATTCTTGTTGAATGATGCGTTGGCATGAATCGAAATATAGATAATGGCTTCGGTTTCTGCCAGCTTTATCTTGTTGGCCATATCGACCCGCTCTTCAAGGCTTGGATAGGTATCATCGGTACGTGTGAGCTGGATGGTTCTTTCTGGATATCGTATGCGCAGCAATTCGGCGAGGCGATGCGCAATGGCGAGATTTACATCTTTTTCCTGAATTTTGAAATTTTCGAATTCGCCAATTGCGCCAGGATCTTTCCCTCCGTGGCCGGGATCAATGACAATCGCCTTTACTGAGTATTTCGACAGCAGAGCTTGTTTCGTGTCAAAAAACTGGCGCAGCGCAATGTCGAATTCTTTCTTCACCCTAATCGAGTCTTGATCTTCGTACGGGGGTGGAAGCGCCTTCAGCGCAGTCCAGTCGAACAGCACATAGGGAGTATCGAGTGCGAAGCGAGCGGTTTTTCCGTTTTTTTCGAGGGTTCCTGAACGCGTAAGAGGGTCATATTCGAGCATGGCGTTGAGCGACTGGGCGAGGCTTGAAAGAGTAATATCCTTTTCTGGAGGCTCAGCAGCGAAAGCTGGGTTTATAAACCATGTAACCGATAGAATGAGCACTATCAAAGCCCTTCGCGTCTGCCAGAGCCCTCTTCCTTTCAATCGAAGCTTTCTCGCCACAATCATATCTCTGCACAAACAATATCAGGGATACTGTATTCTGTCATCATGAAGCTGAAGTAAATATTTCAAAAAATCTGCGCCAAAGCCCTTGCGCCCTGCTGCGGAATGCAGTATATAACCATACGACAGACACCACAATATATTGTGGACTTGAGATCTGATACTAATACAGGTAGTGTAATAATATCTGCCAGGAGGGAGAAATGAAAATAAAGCGCTTGTTTACGAAAGCGGGGCGCGGACCCTACGAAGGAATCGAATGGGAAAAGCGGAGGAGCGAGATCCGGAACCCGAACGGTACGTCGGTGTTCTCGATGGATTCAGTCATTGTCCCTTCGTTCTGGAGTCCCATCGCAAGCGATATTATTGCGCAGAAATATTTTCGCAAAGCTGGCGTTCCCAAGGATAAAGCTCTCGATTGGACGAAATTCGTCCCATCCTCACAGACAACGCTTAGCGAAGCGGATGTCGGCGATGATTCCGAGCATGATGCGCGCCAGGTTTTTCATAGGCTGGCATATACCTGGTGTCTATGGGGCCGCCAGGCGAACTATTTCGACACAGACGAAGATGAAAAAGCATTTTATGACGAAATCTGTTACATGCTGGCTCATCAAATTGCCGCCCCAAACAGCCCGCAGTGGTTCAATACTGGCTTGCACGCTGTATATGGCATAGAGGGACCTGCCCAGGGGCATTACTATGTCGATCCAGCCACCAATCAAGTAGTCAAATCCGAATCAGCCTACCAGAGACCTCAGCCGCACGCCTGCTTTATCCTCGATGTCCAGGATGACCTTGTCAATGAAGGCGGCATAATGGATCTCGTCACAAGAGAAGCGCGGCTTTTCAAATATGGCTCGGGGACCGGCTCGAATTTTTCCCGGCTGAGGGGCGCAAATGAAAAACTTTCCGGCGGAGGCGTTTCGTCCGGCCTGCTCTCTTTCCTCAAGATTGCTGACAGATCCGCGGGCGCGATAAAGTCCGGCGGCACAACTCGCCGTGCTGCAAAAATGGTCATCCTCGATGCTGATCATCCGGATGTCAGCAAATTCGTCCGCTGGAAAACCGAAGAAGAATATAAAGTTGCCTGCTTGGCGGCAGGCAGCGCGATGCTGAATCACTATGCAGATGAAATGGTATCTGCGATTGAAGACATGGGAGCCGATGATGAAAACAGCTATCTGCTGGATCGCAATATACTTTTGCGGAAGGTGGTGAAGCAGGCTCTTGATGCAGGCGTTCCTTCGTCATGGATTCACCAGGTCCTTACCTTCTATTCGCAGACAGGCAAAACACCGCGCTTGCCTCTCTATAACACCGCATGGGAATCAGAAGCCTACAATACTGTGTCTGGCCAGTCATCCAACAATTCGATTCGCGTTTCCAATGCATTCATGCAGGCTGTGATCGACGATCTCGACTGGGATCTCATAGCCCGCACAACTGGCAGCCCCTTCCGCAAGGTAAAAGCACGCGAGCTCTGGAACGAAATTGCTGAAGCTGCATGGCTCTGTGCCGATCCTGGGCTGCAATTCCATACGACTGTGAATGAATGGCACACGTGCATTGCCGACGGCGAAATTCGCGGTTCCAACCCTTGCTCCGAGTATATGTTCCTCGATGATACGGCATGCAATCTTGCTTCCTTGAACCTTATTTCATTCTACGACGAAAAAACGAATACCTTTGACGACGCTGCCTACCGGCATGCGATTCGGTTATGGACGATCGTCCTCGAGATTTCTGTTGCGATGGCGCAATTCCCATCAAAAGAAATCGCACGGAAAAGCTATGATTATCGCACGCTGGGTCTTGGATATGCCAATATTGGAAGCCTGCTCATGGTTATGGGCTTGCCCTACGATTCCGACAAAGGCCGCACAGTAGCCGCCGCTCTCTCTGCAATTCTGACAGGAGAATCCTATGCGCAGTCGGCACGCATGGCAAAGGAATTTGGGCCATTCGCTCGGTATAACCCGAACAAGGATCACATGCTGCGTGTAATCCGAAATCACCGGCGCGCCGCATACAATGCTGCACCACAAGAATATGAATCCCTCAGCGTGCTGCCAAAAGGTATTGAAGCGCACCTGTGCCCCGAAAACCTTGTAAAAGCAGCCCGCCAGTCATGGGACGAGGCACTCGAGCTTGGCGAAAAATATGGATTCAGGAATGCGCAGGTAACTGCTATTGCGCCCACTGGCACGATTGGCCTACTTATGGATTGCGACACCACAGGCATCGAGCCCGATTTTGCCCTTGTGAAGTTCAAAAAGCTCGCTGGAGGTGGCTATTTCAAGATCATCAATACATCGGTTCCGCCAGCGCTCAGGTCCCTTGGTTACTCTGAAGACAAGATTGGCGACATCATTGCCTATGCGCTCGGGAGAGGAACGCTGGAAGGCGCACCAGGCATTTCGCGCGAATCGCTCCTTGAAAAAGGCATTCCCGAATCTGCTCTCCTGAAAGCAGAAAAAGCCCTGCAGAACTCAATCAGTCTTGAAGGCTGTTTTTCGCCCTATGTCATTGGCTACGATGTGCTGGAAAAGCTTGGCATATCCAAAAAAGAAGCCGATGTGCCCGGATTCAGCCTGCTTGCGCGTCTTGGTTACAGCGAAAACGACATTGAGGCAGCCGAGCTCTATGCGTGCGGCACTATGGGGCTGGAAGGGGCTCCGCATCTAGCCGAAAAAGATCTCGCGGTGTTCGATACCGCCACTCCTTCCGGCAAGCGAGGAACGCGAAGTATTTCCTGGCAGGCGCATATTGCAATGATGGCTGCTGTCCAGCCATTCATAACCGGCGGAATCTCGAAAACCATCAATATGCCCAACAATGTCAGCATCGACGACGTCAAGGGAGCCTATATGCTCGCCTGGAGATCTATGCTCAAATCCATTGCGCTCTACCGCGACGGATCCAAGCTTTCCCAGCCTCTGGCAGCGCTTGCTCCCGGTTCCGATCTCATCGCTGACTCAATTGTCGCACTCCAGACAAATCAGCTTTCGGAAAGCGCAGCATCGCAGGCTGCCGACAATACAGCCGGATCAACAATTCCGACTAGGTTGCAGACAGCCCCGGAACCTGAGCTACCGGGCATGCCTTTTGCGCCGCGCGGCATTCGCAGAGCTCTTCCAAACCGCCGAAAAGGATACACGCAGAAAGCAAAAATCGGTGGACACTCCATCTTCCTTCGCACAGGAGAATATGAGGACGGAGCGCTTGGAGAAATATTCCTTGATATGCACAAAGAAGGCGCTGCATTCAGAAGTATCCTCAATTCATTCGCCATTGCCGTGTCGTTGGGTCTGCAATATGGCGTACCGCTCGAAGAATACGTCGATGCATTCACCTTTACGCGGTTCGAGCCAAATGGAATGGTCAACGGCCACGATTACCTCAAAATGGCCACGAGCGTTCTGGACTTTATATTCCGGGATCTTGCGATATCCTATCTGCACCGCTACGACCTTGGCCAGGTCAAGCCCGAAGACTTGATTTCGACCTCGACTCAGTCGATTCTGGACAAAGGTTCGCAAGCATTCGAAAGCGGCAAGAAGCAAACGCCAGCCAAATCCGAAAATGTAGTAAGCGAGCCCAGGCCTAAAAAGCCTTCAGCTGCGCCTGCTCCTGCCAAAGACCAAACAGTGCTTCTGATTCGAGCTGCGCGCCAGAAAGGCTATGAGGGAGACCCATGCCCCGTCTGCGGAAACCTGACGTTGGTCCGAAACGGAACATGCCTCAAATGCGACACGTGCGGTTCCACGACAGGATGCAGTTGAAAACGCATTAGAATAAGGGTCTGAACAAAAGGGGCTGCCCAGAATTTCTCTTGGATAGCCCCTTTTTATGCTCTCTTCTTTGATCGCCCCGAGTCTTTCATCGGGGATGTTATTCGCTTTTCTATTCGCTATAAGGAATCTCGCTCTACGGGAAGCGTCATGCACCGGGCGCCGCCGCCACCGCGCGCGAGCTCTATGCCATCAAAGGCAACGGCCAGCCGCGCATAATCATCAGGATTGGCTTTTCCGTCCAGAAAATCCTGGGCCGGAAGAATGGCAAAGCCTTTTGCATTTAACGCTTCGAGAGTATATGCGTTGCATGAATACATCAATATTTTGCCAGGCCCAAACGCAAAGGAATTGGCTCCCGAAAGCCATTGCTCGCGCTCCTGGAACACGGAATGGCCGTTTCCGCACAATATCGGTTCGAGATCAATACCAACGCCCCGAAGCCCCTCAAACAACGATTTTTCTTCGCTGTAGCGAACAGAGCCATTTGCTTGAACATCAAGCTTGTAGACCTGTGCCCTTCCCGCGCCCAGCATGACTGGTTTGTACGCAAGCGCTGCATTGCGGTCGATCATCGTGAACACCATGTCGAGATGGATAGTTGCCCTTTCTTTCGGTAAGTCTATGGCGAATATCGTTATCGGTCTAGCTTCCGCTCTCGCAATTCTTTGGGCGATTCGATCGATTGCAAATGCTGTCGTCCTTTCCGATATGCCGATTGCGAGCACATCGGAGGAAAGCACATGGATATCACCACCTTCTATCGTGAAAAGCCTATTCCGCTCAGCAGGGCCATCGATCAATAACCCATTGTTCCGAAAAGCAGGATGTTTCTTGAATATAAACCTCGTGATGTACGCCTCGGCCATTCGCACATCGAAGGTAAAAGCGGCAGATATCACCTGGTTGCCTATAATTGCCACACTGTCTCTCATAAAATATGCGTTGGGGAGCGGATTCGCTATAAAGCTATGCGGATTGAGGTGCTGCGCAAGGCTCTCTTTAGGTGCGATAATGCCAGCAAGCAGAGACTGGGCAAGTTGCTGTGCAGGCAGCAGAGCAAGCTGATCGACGATATGCGCGATCGGATTGATGTGGCTGTACTCTTTCAGAAATTCCAGTTTATCGTTTTCATTGGCAAGACACTCCGCGAGCAAATCTGCAAGCTCATATGTTTTTGTTACTTTGCGGAGAAAATCTCTTAATTTTGCATATTCCCGTTGAACTGCAAAAAGCGGAATGATGTCGTTGTACAGGTCTCTCTCTGCTTCCCGAGGCGTCATTGCCTCTATTTCGGAGCCAGGGTTGTGGATGATCACGCGGCGCAATTTGCCGATTTCGCTATCTATACGAACGCTTTCCATGGTCGGCAAGTATGTCCCAAAAAAAAGAAAAAGTCTCTAAGGACGCAATAGAGCTGAAAAATGCATATGTATTTAGCATTTCTGTCTATAGGTGCAAATATACTATAAAAAGCTGAGAAAATCGCGTATCATTATTCATTTTAATACTTATAGTACAAAAATTTATTTTATTTTGGCATGTTGACTTTGCATTATTGTTGGCTCAGGATAATGGAGGATCAAGACAGGCGGTTCGAAATGGGCAGGCCAAAAAGGCCAGATCAAAACGGGCGCCCGACCCTTGTTCCTTCAATTTTTCAATGAAAGGAAGAGCCAGCAATGAACAAGCGCAAAATTATCATCATCGGTGCAGCAGGAAGGGATTTCCATAATTTCAACACGCGCTTCCGCAACGACGAAAGCGTTGAAGTGATTGCATTTACTGCGGCGCAAATTCCGAATATCGATGGCCGCAAGTATCCAGCAGAACTTGCGGGTCCTCTATATCCCAAGGGTATTCCAATCTTTGCGGAATCAGATTTGCCCAACCTGATAAAAAATTATGAAGTGGATGAATGTGTATTTTCGTATTCGGATGTTCCTTACTCGCATGTGATGAAACTGTCAGCAATTGTCAACGCGGCAGGCGCTTCCTTTACGCTGCTCGGGCCGAAAGATACGCAGATCAAATCGAGCAAGCCAGTCATCGCAGTATGCGCGGTACGTACCGGCTCGGGAAAAAGCCAGACATCCCGAAAAATTGTGCAAATGCTCATGAAGCGCGGATTGAAAGTCGTCGCCATCCGTCATCCTATGCCCTATGGCGATCTTGTAAAGCAAAAGGTGCAGCGTTTCGCAACAATCGAAGATCTTGCGCGCCATAACTGTACAATTGAAGAAATGGAAGAGTACGAACCGCATATTGCGCGCGGAAATGTCATCTATGCAGGAGTCGACTATGAAGCTATTCTCCGTGAGGCAGAGAAAGAAGCGGATGTCATTCTGTGGGATGGCGGGAACAATGATTTCTCTTTCTATGTTCCAGATCTCATGATAACGGTGGCAGATCCATTGCGTGCAGGAAATGAAGTCTCTTTCTATCCCGGCGAAGTCAGCCTCCGGACGGCTGATGTCGTCATTATCAACAAAATTGATTCAGCCTCGCCTGAGCAAATACAGATAGTACGAGAAAATATTGCCCGAACAAACCCTGCTGCCCTCGTTATAGACGCAGCAAGCCCGATTAGCGTCGATCACCCTGAGCTCATTCGGGGGAAACGGGTACTGTGCGTCGAAGATGGCCCTACCCTCACGCATGGAATGATGAAGTACGGGGCAGGAATTGTTGCAGCGCGAAAATTCCAGGCTGCGCAGATAATCGACCCGCGGCCTTACATCAGCGGCGAACTCATAAAGACCTTCCAGACCTACCCGGAGATCGGCACACTGCTTCCCGCCATGGGCTACAGCACAACACAGACGCGCGACCTTGAACAGACTATCGACCGCACCGACTGCGACGCCGTCATTATAGCAACACCAATCGACCTAAATCGTGTGGTAAAAATCCGCAAACCGACAGTACGGGTTGGCTATGATTTGCAGGAGATTGGCAAACCGGATCTAAACGAAGTTCTGGATGATTTTTGCGCCAGACACAAATTAGTCTGAAGCAAAAGCATCTTCTGGAAAATTAAAAAAGCCGCCCTTAAAAAGGCGGCCTTTTTCTTGGTGACGCATTATCAGCCAGCGATAATCGCTTCAACCGGACATACGGATGCACATGCACCACAATCAATGCAGGTGTCTGGATCGATCCATCGTGCGTTGTCTTTTTCGCTGATCGCACTAACCGGGCATTCGCTTTCGCAAGCGCCGCAATTAGTGCATGCATCGGTTACCTTGTATGCCATTTGTGACCTCTTCTTGTAGATGTATGCTGCTCTGCTCGAGCAGCAAATTATTATACCACCTAGCCCGCTGAATGGGAATGGGCATTCCGGTCAACATCTATGGTGACGCATTACATGGACCGCTGCCGGTTTTCGGCCTCTGCATTGCCGAAAATGCAAAGCGCTATCATTCTCGTAAACGACGAAGCCCCTTCTCTTCTGTAGCTTCCAAAGCGGCCATCGCACGAGGTGCACGATCCTGATGCAAAGAAGCTTCCAATGCCAATTTTTTCGGCAATTGCAAGATTTGCAGCGAGCAAATCAAGATAAAAAACACGCGTGCCGCTGCGCATATGCTCATCCACGGCCTGTGAGCCAAATTCATTCTTGAATGCTCGCGCTCGCTTCTCATCGACCGAATAGCAACATGAGCCAATTGCAGGTCCGAAAATGACCGAAATATCATTCGGATTGCATCGATAGCGCTTAGTCATGCCGTCGACAGCAGTCTTCAGTATTCCTGTTCCCTTCCATCCAGAATGCAAGACGCCAAAAGCGCCGCATTCCTTGCAAAAAAGCCAAATGGGCATGCAATCGGCAACCGTAATGCTCGGTACAAGCCAGGGATTGGTGGTGATAATGCCATCAAAGCCATCGCGATTCGCAGCACATGCATGCGATAACTCCTGTATGCTTTCTACGAAGGCAACATTACGGCTGTGCTTGAGTTCGATGCCGGCAATTCTTGCAGGCTCTATGCCAAAGCGATCGAAAAAGGCTAGCCGCGAGGGCGATTCGCTTTTCGGTTTGTATGTCATATCACCTGCGTCTTTCAGGCTCAGAATTGCGCGAGGCTTGATGTCTGACTTGACAGGGAAAGAAAATTCAATATGCATTGCACCTTCTTTATTGCTGCAGAATTGCTGTTGGGCCATCATGAAGCTTCCATTCGGCCACGCATTGCCCGCCATCCATAAGAGAAACAGAAAATGCTTCCAGCCAGAGCCTTTTTGAAGAGCCGCCGCCATATTGCAAATCGCCGATAATGGGAAGGCCCATCCATGCGCAATGGGCTCGTATCTGGTGACGGAAGCCTTTACGGATTTCTGCTTCTATGCAAATTGCGCCCGCAGCGGGCCACTGCATTGGCTTTGCAGCTGACAAATCGGTCTGATATCGATCTTTAGTTATCTTTTTCTTGGCCTTGAGCCTGAAAGATGGTTCGATGCAGGAAACAAGCCCGCCACGTGGACCATAGGATCTGAAATAGCTCACGATCGGCATTGTATTGCCCTCATACAGTGCGGAAAGCAGCACTTCCCTCTCTGCGCTTCTGCTCCTGGGCAAAGATCCTGCAAGTTCGATATCTGAAGCTTCGCTCATAAGAATATATCGCTTTTTCAGCATGAAAGCGTTCTGCGCGGCGCGCATCGATTCCATCGTTGCTCTATCGAGCGCAAAGAGCATGATTCCGGAAGTCTCTCTGTCGAGGCGATAGAGCATGCCAAGCTCTGACAAGAACCTGTCAGCCGCTTTTGGCTGGACTTGCGCCTGCAATCCAGCAAACCGCGCTTGCCAAGCTTTGGCAGCATCTTTCAGTTCAGATGCAGGCAAAATATCCGCATGAGAGGAAAGCCATGACACCATATCCTCAAAGTCCGCCGCGCTTCGCTCATTCAGGGCTCTAGGAGATTTCAGCTCGACTCCTTGAAATACCGAATGCCAGCCAGCCGGCTTGAAAACAGCTATCGCTCCATGCGCGATCGTGATAATCGATGGCTCTTTCTGCTCCGAAAATGGCATTGTCTATTCCATCTCTCTGTTCTGCAAGCGATAGAGGTTCCAGTAGAGCCCCCGGCGCTCAATCAATTCACTGTGAGTACCGGTTTCTACCACATGTCCCTGGCCAAGCACAATAATCCTGTCAGCATCGCGGATCGTAGACAATCTGTGCGCGATGACAATGCTTGTATGGCCTTTCAAAAGGCCTTCGATGCCTTTCTGCAGAAGCTTTTCGGTTTCGGTATCAATAGAACTCGTCGCCTCATCGAGAATTATGATAGATGGTTCATGCGCAAGAACCCGTGCAAACGATATGAGCTGGCGCTGCCCGAGCGAGAGATTGAGGCCGCCCTCAGACAGCAGCGTATCATACCCCTTGGGCAGTGCCATTATGAACTCATGCGCATAGACTGCCTTTGCTGCTGTTTCGAGCTGTTCCTGGGACAGATCAAGCCCCAGCGCGATGTTTTCTCGTATCGAACCTTGAAAGAGAAATACATCCTGGGGCACTGGCTGGATGAATTTGCGAATTCTTTTGAGCGGGTATTGCCCGATCGGAACGCCATCGATGAGAATGGCCCCTTTTTGGATATCCCAGAAGCGGGCAAGGAGGTTCGCGATTGTCGATTTACCCGCACCGGTATATCCCACAATCGCGATCTTTTCTCCGGGATTCACAGTAAAGGATATATTCTTGAGCACCCATTCTTCATTTTTGTATGCAAACCACACATTCGAAAGCTCGATATGGCCGCGTATGACAGAAGGAGCGTCCTTGTCCGCCAAAACAGGCAGCTGCTCCGGCAAACGATCATCAGAATCCAGAAGGCCGAAAACGCGCTCTCCGCTCGCCATTGCGCTCTGAAGGAGAATGTATTTTTCCGACAGATCCTTGATCGGCGAATAGAACATCGATATCAGGTTGATAAATGCAATCAACGTGCCAATCGAAATATCCAGCCTCAAAAAGAGAATAGCTCCGAAAAAAATCGCAAGCGCGCTCGCAATAGTCGACATGAAATCCACAAATGGCCTGAAGGTTGCGTAAACATACATCTCCGCAATGTTCGCCTTCAAAAGATTCCGATTATTCTCTCCAAACTTCTCGGAAACACGCTTTTCCTGGACAAACAGCTTGACAATATCGATGCCGGAAATATGCTCGGAAAGGAAAGAGTTCACTTTGCTGGTCCAGTATCGCTGATTGCGGAATGCATCGCGCGCTTTTACCCTCGCAATCGCAGCCGCCACAAAAATGAGGGGCACGGTCGCGAAGACGACGAGGCCCAGCTTCCAGTTGAGGACGAAAAGCACAACAAGCGATCCGAGCATGATAGTGGCATCTTTTATGAAGGCGCTGAGTACATCAGTAAAAAACTGGCTTATGACTTCGATATCGCTTGTAAGCCGCGTGACAAGGCGCCCCACGGGCTGTCTCGAGAGATACGCCAAAGACTGCTCGATAACGTGTCTATAGAGCTGCAGCCGCATGTCTTTCATGATGAGGGTGCCGATATGATTTGTATACCATGTCATGGCAAATGTCGACAACAGCACTACCGAAAGAACGAGCAATAGCAGCAGCGCATAATGGCCCAATACAGGGCTGTCCTGCGAACGAAGCAGGTATGCATCGTCCGGCGAAAGCGAAGTCAGCAGGGAATAAGGAATAATGCCCCATACCCCGGATATTGTGATCTGGGAATATCGCAATGCGAGGGCTTCTTTCTTTTCTCTATCCGGTTCGAGGGGGAAAATGTAGCTGGGAGATGCATCCAGCAAGCCCTGCTTTTCCATCGCCGTTCGTTCTTTCTCAGTAATTCCTGCCAATTGGGAGGTTCGCACATAGATGCGGCTATTGATTACGATTTCGCGGCTTCCATTTTTGCTGCGGAATCGAGATGCTGCAGAAGGATCAAGGCCATACCATTCGCGTACCAGCGCTTCGTCTACCGCTTGACGAATGAGGGTCGGCGATAAAAGTTCGCCTGCAGTGCTTACGGAGAGCGTAATAAGCACGATCAGAGCAAATAGCCGGTATGGCTTTAGGTACGCAAGAATGCGCCGTGTGATCTGCGAGTCATATCCTTTGGTAACAGGTTCCGCGTCGAAGAATTCAGCCACCTGCGGCCTCCTCTCCCAGGGCTTCGCCGGAACCTGCATCGCCGCAGGAAGCACAAGATTCCTGTTCCAGCTGCTGGAGCGCAGCGATTTTGGCATAGAATCCTTCGGAATCCTCGAGCAGTTCTTCGTGCGTTCCTTTTTGGGTTATTCTGCCGCCATCCAGCACAATGATCTGATCAGCGTTCCGCAGCGTCGATATGCGATGCGACACGACCAATGTCGTCTTCCCTGCTCTTTCCTCAAGCAATGCGCTGAGGATGCGTTCTTCTGTTTCGCCGTCGACTGCGGAAAGCGCATCATCCAGGAGCAAAATCGACGGATTCGCAGCGAGCGCACGAGCCAGCGCAATCCTCTGCTTCTGTCCACCAGAAAGCGTAATACCTCTCTCCCCTACTATCGTGTCCCATCCATGGGGAAAAAGGCTTACATCTCGATCGAGCCCGGCAATTCTTGTGATTTCCTCGAATCTGGCGGAATCAAGACCGGGAGCTGCAAACAGAATATTTGCCCGGATGCTGTCCGAAAATAAAAAACTTTCCTGCGGAACCATGCCGAATGCTGCCCGAAGCGTATCGAGCTTAAATGAACAGATATCCGTTCCGCCAATAAATATATGGCCTTCGCCGGGATCAAGCATTCTCGGCAGCATTTTCAGGAGCGTGCTTTTCCCTGAACCGACTTTGCCAAGAATACCCAGCATCGAGGCGTGTGGGATATGCACGGAAACATTTTCCAGCGCCATCCTGCTGGAACCGGGATATGCGTAACTGAGCGAGCGAATCTCGATATCGCCGAGAGGTTCTCCATTGACAAGATTCTTTGATTCAGGAATCTCCGGTTTGGTATTCAATATTTCATTGATGCGCTTCAGGCTGGCTGCGCCTCTCTGTACGATATTGACGGTAAAGCCTGCGCTCATCATTGGCCAGACGAGCATTTCGAGATAGGAAAGCATCGCTATAATCGAGCCTGGAGTCATTTTGTTGCGAATAGATGCGTTGCCTCCAAAAAGCACCAGCAGCACCGTACTCAGCCCAGCCAAAAAAGTGATAAAGGGAAAGAAAAATCCTGAAGTTTTCACAAGATCCATGATCGCATTCTTGTACTCGCTATTTGCCTGCGCAAACCTTCCAAAAAAGTAATCCTCTTTCACGAACGATTTGACGACTCGTATGCCCGAAATCGATTCCTGGGCGATATTCGAAAGCCGCCCATATATATCCTGAATTTTCTTGAAGAGCTTGCCGACAATTCGCCCGAACAAAAGGATCAGAGCTGTTATGAGCGGCAGCGGCAAAATAATCCATGCAGCTACTCGTGCATTGTTCGCAAACATGGCTACGAGGATCATCGCTGTCATGAAAACGCCATCGACCAGGGCAACAAAGCCCATGCCGGTGGCCTGGCGAATCGTGCTGATATCGTTGGTAGCGCGTGCCATGAGGTCACCAGTCGTATTGGTTCTGAAAAATCCGCCTGACATGTTCAGGATGTGCGCGAAGAGGCGATCCCTCATTTCCGCCTCGATCCGGCGACTGGCGACATTTATGAAATAGCGCCAGAAGAATCGTCCGACGGAGATGAGCACGGCAAGCGCAATCATAATAAGAAGAGGCTGCACAATTTCCCTCAGCTGAAAAGAACCGCTTACAATTGTATCGATCGCAGTCTTCATGTATCTGGGGATAAGAACCTGACTCGCGTCGACCGCGATCAGGCAAAGGATGCCAGCAATGTATCTGAACCGATACTGTTTCAGATGCGGCAACAGGGTTGCATATTCTTTGAACATTGGTTTTTCATTCTAATGATGCGAAAAGGCATATGCAAGGAGTTGCATGAGCTGAGCAGGTTTGTCATAGTGCAGACATGCAAGAGAAATCAATTGTGGTATACACCGATGGCGGTTGCAAAGGAAATCCCGGTCCGGGCGGATGGGCATATATTATGCGCTTCGGAGAGCGGTATCGCGAAGCATGGGGTGGAGAGCTCCAGACAACAAATAACAGGATGGAACTCACAGCGGTCATACGCGCGCTTTCTTTTTTGAAAGAGCGCATTGATGCTGCACGCGCTTCTTGCATTCGCAGGTACATTCCGCTTCCAGCCTGGATATCCACGCCAATCCATATTTTCACCGATTCAATGTATGTAAAAAACGGTATTTCAGGATGGATTCACGACTGGAAAAAGCGGGGCTGGAAAACCGCAGCAAAAAAGCCCGTCATGAACCGCGATCTGTGGGAAACACTCGACATTCTCTGCGCAGAACTCAACCCTCAGTTTGAATGGGTTGAAGGTCATGCAGGAAACCCCGACAACGAACGCTGCGATACGCTGGTGGGACAAGCTGTCGAGGAACTGCTGCAGCACGTCGCTCCAGCTGTGTATCACGAGTCAGAAAAAGAAGAAGATATGGCGACTGACCCGCCGCTATGAGTGCATCACGGCAGCGCGCTCAGTAGGTCTTTTCCGAAGGCTTGGCTTCCAAGCGTTTTAAGGGCATTGGAAACAGATTCGGCTTCGGACAAACCCATGCCCTGTGCGCTCTTCGTTGCTGAATACAATGTCCTGCCGCTTGCCAGCTCGAATACGCCGAGAGACCCTTCCGCCGTAGCAATAAAATAGCTGCCATCTTTGGTTATTGATTTTACATCTAGGGAAGCAAGCGCAAATCGCTGCGCATCAGCAGGCGCGATCGCCCTCAGAACCGAAAGATCTATAGGAGTCTGATAACCAGAAGGCAATTTTGCATCGCTCAGCGAAAAACCTTCTTTCAGAAGCGTCTCTTTCAGACCGCTCAAAAACACGGCCGGGTCTGCATTTCTAGCACTTGCAGTGTCTTTCAAGTATGCAGCAACTGCCATAGGAACATTTTTCGCTGTCGAAATTACCTTGTAATTGAGATATGCGACAATGCCCGACAATTCGTTTTCCACGGCGTCGCTGTAGGGCAAGGCCCAAGAAGGCAAGCTCGACAGCAGATCGCTGATGCTTGAAAAATCAAGCTGTATTGCAACTCGATAGTTGCCTGCTATATCAATCGGAGGCACTTCGAATGCAGTAACGCCATTTGTATCGGTGAAAACTTGCATAGTACCAGTGCCCACTCGCCCGGAAGCAAGCTTCTTTGGATACGTAACCAAAAGCGGCGCGCCTGCGACTCTCTGCTCCATGCCGCCTGAATTCGAAACGAGCGCGACTTTGCTTGCAGGCAGCTTGCTTCCGAGGGCAACACTCAAGCTGCTTTCGGATACAATAGTCAATTTCAATGAGGCAGCCAATTCAGACGCTTTTTTCGCATTCCGCTCAAGCTTTATTTTTGCATTTTCTATATTCGAGCCGCCGGCTGCGCTCATCGCTTCAGCATACGAGCGGATCGCGTCCATCAAGCGGCCTTCTGTTGCTGCCTGATCGCCTTTCTTTTCTGGGATGGCGACGGCATCGCGCTCTTCCTGGAAAAGGGCTTCGATACGCGCTTTTTCTTTTTGAAGCTCTTTTGTCTCGTAACGCGCAAGCACATGCACGGTGTACTGACCGGTTTTCGGATCTTTCTGGATATATTTTTCGACAACTTCGAAGCCGGCAAGACGCCCTTTTGACTCGGTTTTTACGGTTTGGGTTATCTGCGCCTGGTAATCATCGAGGGAAGCGCGAGCCTCAGCGCTCGAGCTCACGCTTACGGAAACACCCATGTATTGCATTATACCTGCAATCAGCGAGGCTGTTGCATCATTTGCTGCGGTCGCGCTGTCCGGCGCGGATGAAGAGCCGACAAAGTAGGTGTATCGGGCATCCGGGGCTGGTTTCTGGCTCACCCATTCAGGAATCGAAGGAGTGCTCGCACAGCTCGATACTATGAGCGCAACGACAAGCGCCCCTGCAAACGTTATTTTTTTCATGGGAATTCCCCCGCATACAAATAAAAAGCAAAGCCCCGGACTCCTTATGAAATCCGGGGCAGAAAAACAAAATTATTTATTTTCGCCAAAGAAATCTTTTGTGACAGTGTTCTGCACGAGATCTATGGCGCGCTTCTGTTCCGGCGTGGGCTGTGCGGTTCCAGCTAGCTGGGAGAACAGAATATCGAATTGCTTCTGCAGCATGCCCTTTTCGATCGCCCATAGCTGGATAACACGATAGATTTGCTTGTCAGGCTTGTTTTCAGGCGTATAGGTCTGTACTTTGACCCACCAGTCTGCTTCCATCCTGTACCCCGAAAATTTGGCTTCGCCGACGCTGGCGACAAACCTCTCGCCATATGCGCCGAAATTCTTGGAATCCGCATCAGCGACGTTCGCACCCTTGAAAGCATCTTTTACTCTTGTAGAAAGATAGCGGGCAATCTCGGTATCAGCCTGCATGCGTTCCGCGAGCAGCTGCGCGCTCTGCAGATTCTGAGCTTCAAACTGAGCAATAAAGACAACCTTGTCCTTGTAATCCGGAAGCTTTTCGATATCCCGGTATCCGCCGATTATTGCCAACTCGACCCACTTGGGCGTTTTGATGCCATATGCAGTGCCTTTGTCCTCGATGAGCACCTCGCCTTTTCTGAGAGGCGGCTTTGTACCGCACGACATCACAAGCACCATAGCCATCAATGCCAACAAGAATTTCCCGACTCTCATCTTTTCCTCCTATGCATATATCAATTTTGCAAAAAATAATTATTACAAACCAGTATTGAACGTGTACGAACGCCCTCTCATATACAGAAGATAGCAATCGGGATAGCCAGCTGCAGCTGCCGCATCGTAAATCGCCTCCTGGATTCTGGATGCTGGCATGAATGCGTAGAGCGCAAACCTGGTTTCGCCAGGGGCATATGAAAGCCGCTCGATTTCCCTCACCTTCTTCGAAAGATTTTTCTCGAATTGCGATATCGCTTTCGCATCGGGAGTATTCTGGAGCACAAGCTCGTATCTCACGCCCCTGGAAACAGATGCGCTCATAAGCGCTTTCGATTGCTCGGTGACCTTAGGCATCGATTGCCAGACTATCCCTGCGATTGCATTCATCATTGCCGCATCAGCTGATACCGGACTGAAGGTCTGGGGGCTCATGAACGAAATTGATCCCAAAAGTGCTGCTGTAGAAGCATCGAAAATCTTCATGCTTCCCTGTGCAGAACCAGACCAGTTTCCCGGCCCGCCCGAATACGTGGTCTTGGCATCGATTTCCACATACACATCGGCATTCAATTTCTGGGCGATGTAGGTGATAATGTCGATTGAGCCGTCTGTTTCAGCTTGGTAGGCGCTCATCTGATCCTTTTTGTTTTTTTGTATCTGGTCGAAATCGATGACTGAAAGACCCAGCTTTTCGATAAGATAGCGGTTGGCTTGAGAAACTGCAGCTTTTGCAAGCTGCGGATCAAGTCCGGACGCCTCATTGTAATACACCAGGTAGCTGAGCCTGCCGAGGTAATTCTGAAGGAAGTGGCTTTCGTCCGGAGTGAGTGCTTCATAGGAAGCCGTACCCGCCTGAGGCGTGCCAGGGACAGCTCCAGGGGCTTGAGCCTGCCCGGGCATGGGCTGACTGCCTACAACCGATTTTGCAGCTGCAGAAGGATCCTGAGCTGATGGTGATGGTGCAGGCGGAGTCGCGGGCATATCCGGCGTCGAAGTGCTCTGCACAATATTTTTCGCTTGCTGAGATTCAGCGGAAACAGCCGGCGAAGCTGGCTTTGAGGCACATCCAATAAGCAGAGCAGCTATTGCGAATGCTGCAAGAACTAGAGCGGAATATTTTTTCTTTTTCATAACATTTGTATTATCAGACATGTCTTGGCATCTTGCAAGTAAAAAATATAAAAATAATGGTTTCTTAAGAGGCAAGGTATGAATAGTGTCACGAACCTTGCAGAAGGTCGGTAGGAGAAAACTCACGCAAGCGCATAGCGCGGCAGATACTCGGCAGACGTTTTCAGAGGCGTAGGAAATTCGCGCTTCCAGAGCTTCTGATCCAGC
>Ga0228535_1000631_pt1 | contig 88144 bp, 74 predicted proteins | sample SJ1metagenome_FD_168457 | JGI IMG/M metagenome (GOLD analysis project Ga0228535, IMG submission 168457) | Enriched culture of PCE-dechlorinating microbial communities from Ithaca, New York, USA - SJ1 | ecosystem: Engineered > Modeled > Simulated communities (microbial... > Unclassified | place...
TTGCAATTGCTTTTAAAGTCGTATTTTCATAAATAGTACTTCTTGATTTTCTTCCAATGTTGAGCACATTTACAGGATCAAACCTACCATTACCTACTTCTGATATTTTTGTCAGAAACAAACGCCCTTTTTTTACTAACAGATTTTCAGGGTTCATCCAAGTTGGTATATCTTCGGCTTTTACTTCGGACTTTTCCGGCAGTGTAATTCCCAACTCTTCCAACAAATAACTGTCTATACTTTCTAACAAGACTTTCGCTTCGGATTCTTTTTGTTGCTTTGCTTTGTTTGCAAGTTGATATTTAATAACAATTTCATCCTGAACTGATTTAGGTAAGTTTGGAACAGGTAAATTGTATATATCTTCAGTCTGCAATCTAGGAAGAGTATTTCCAGTCATTAAATGTTTCGTTTGATGAACGATTAAATCAGATCTTAGATATATCGCCAAAAACTCATTACTAAATCTATCACTGTCGAATACATGAAATTCAGTAGAACAAATTCCATCAAATTCAGCCAAATAAACCTTATTCAAATATGGTCTTAGTTTTGGAAATAGAATTTGACCTTTTCTAAAAACATTTGCATTACTAATACTCAATTTATCGCTTGTTGGAATATACTCACCTGTATTACTGGCAATATTCTCAAGTCCAACATAAATATCTGATTCAAGAAAATCTGTAGTAGTTTTCCTTTTGTTATTCAAAATGTCCTTTAACTTGAAAATCTCATTATTTTTTTTCAAACGTTTTATGGCTTGAACTCGCTCTATATGGTATTGCTCTGGATCTATCCTACCTTCCAATTCTGACCGATCAATCAGAAAAACTTTATTTGGGTCGATATTACCAGATAAATTATATTGTGCCATTGTCAATTGCTTGAATAAATTTTGTAAGTTCTTCACTAATCATATCTAGCTCGTTGATATTTGTTGGTTTGCCGGTCGCATCATAGCCAATGTCTTCGGCAATGGCCATAAATATAGGGTAGTCGGGCAATTCGCGTTGCCGTGCCTGAAGGTATGCATCCTGCAATTGCTCTTTCAAATCGTTTATTTTATCGGTATAGAAAGCATTCAGTTCTTCTTTCCATGTTTTAAATTCTTCTGTTTTTCGAAATTCAACCAAACTGATAGCCCCTGTGTAATTCAGGCCTTTCAGTTCTTTCAGTTTTTGTGCTTTTTCTTTTTCCCATGCTTCTAGTTGCGTATAGTAATTAAATTGTTCTTTCAAACGTAACTGTATGGAAGCTTTTTGGTTTTGTAGCCTTTCGGTATGTGCTGCCGAATGCTTTTTGGCAAACAACACTGAGCTCTTTACACCTGCACCGGTAGCAGCAAAAGCAGTTTGAGGCATAGAAACTACTGCCACAATGCGGAATTTATCTTCTATGCCATCGCGCACATATTGCAAAGAGCTGTTGGTTAATACTCCATCGGGCAATACAATACCTAAATAGCCACCTTCGGCCAAAAAGTTATGGCATTGCTCAATAAACAATACTTCGGTACTTTGATTTTCCCGTTTGTCAATGGTGGTTTTTCCTTTCACTTCGAGCCAGTCGGGTTCTTTCTTTCCGAAATCGAAATTTCCGAGATAGGCCTTCTCTGTTTTTTTTATTGTAGCACCAAATGGCGGATTGGTAATGATGAAATTGAAATGATTGTATTTGAAACCTGTATTTCGGGTTATCTTTTCAATTTCCTGCGGGCTGAGCAGTCCGTCAGAAGTAATTACATTTGTGTGTCCGTCGTCGTGAATAATCATATTCATTTTGGCAGCTCTCGAAATTTGTTCGTTTATTTCAATCCCAAACAGGTTCTTTTCAGCAAAGTCGTGCCAAAATTTAAAATGGCGAAGGTTCTGATTTGTATCTGTTTTGTGCTTTGGGTAAAGATCGTCGGCTTGCTTGCGAACTTTGTCCAAACAGTATAATAAGAAACCACCACTACCACACGAAGTGTCCAGTACATACGAATCATTCTTAATGGGAAGTACATCAGTGGCAAACTTTACGATAGGGCGTGGTGTAAAATACTGTCCAAAGCTACCTCGGAAAAACGAATCCATAAAGGTTTCAAAAGCACGTCCTTTGCTGTCGAGGTCGGTATTTGTGAGGTTTATTTTTTCGAGGTAACTTACTACCGTTCGGATTTTCTCGGGTGAAAGGCGTATATCATCACGGAAAACTTCCGGATCTCGTTTTCGTCCTTCCTCATAGAGGGCTTTTACACGTTTAGCCAGGTTTTCGTTTTCTTTTTGGCGACGTTTTTCGCGGTCAGGCTCATCCTCGCTATCTAGGGTGATAATCTGAAAATCATAATGCTCGCCAGGTTTCCTGTCTTTCTTTTCGTCCCAAATTTTGCAAAAGATAAGTTTATCTAATTCATCGAATGCTTCCGATGGATTTAATTGCCCACCTGCCCAAAGGGCATCGTGTGCTTGTTTAAAACGTCTAGTCAACTCATCCTGCCCAATAACCGAAAGCTCAAAGTAGTTTTGTTTTCCCTCGTTTAGAACCATACTCTCGGGCTCATAAACGTATTTGTAATTAGCTAATTTCTTAACTCCAAAGGCGGGAATGTCAGGTTGTTGTATCCGAGTATGTTTTGATTTGTCTACCTCAAAATATTCATCTTTCAAGCCAGAGGTTATCCATACAAATTTCACATCGTTAGGTAAGGCATAAGCGTAACTATAGGATTGTTCGATAGCTTGTAGAAATTCCTGTTCGCTGACTTCCTGTTTTTTGCATTCCACCAAAATATGAGGTTGAGTACATTCATCATCATTGTAAACGACTATATCTGCCTCTCGATTTTCACTACCCATTTTTACGGGCACATAATGGTTTATCCGTTCGGGTTTATATCCGTAGTTTATAACCAATTTCAGGTATGTTTCAGCTTGTACCTGTTCTTCAGGATTACTGTAATTACGCTTTTTATTCTGATGTATATACGTGATTTGCTTTTCATCTTCAGACAGCTTGATGAGTCCCTGTTTGATTCCCTGTTCTATAATTGTTTGCATACTTTATTTTGATCTGTTATATCTTCTCAATTAATTTGATCTTAACTTCTTCCCAAGCCTTCAGATTATCGTATTCAACTTCCGGTTTTAGAATGCTGTGAATATCCTGGAGGAATTCTTTGTCTTTCATTTTTTCTTCCATGTTGGCCAGAAATTGTTTTTTGGTTGGTGGGTTTTCGACGGAGAAATCCATGTAGGCTTTGTAGCATTGAATGACTTTGTCTGTGTCCACTTCGTGATTGGTGAGTGCCCAGTATAAGTCGAAGAGGTCGCGACCTTTTCGGCGTTGGTATAATGCCCGGAGTTTGGTGCCCAACAATTCTTCTAATTCATATCCGGTTATGTTGCATTGACCCGTGAACCATGGATTTTCTACTTTGTACGGAATTTCTTTCAATCCCAGTACGTTGAAGTGTTCCCGTGTGTTGATTTCGATTTTCAACCTCATATTTATAATTGGCTGGGTACTTGTTTCGAAACGATAGATAACGGTGTTGTTGTGAATGTGCTGCAAAACTGTTCTTTTTGTACCCAAAAAAGAAGCCAGCTTTTCCCTGATTTTTTTGAGAACCGCAACAATTGGCTCTGAATTAATTTGTACCAGGTCAATATCTTCGGAATAACGTATTTGAGGTTGCAGATAGAGTTTGTGCAAGGCCGTTCCTCCTCTGAAAGCCAATGAGCTGTTTATGAGTTCATCTGAAAATAGTTCGACCAAGGCTCTGGCTATAATTAAATCCTGCTCTACTTGTGCGTCTGTAGGCCATGGTGCCTGTTCTTTCCACTCTTGTATATATCTTTGGGGTATCATAAATCGCTTTCTATTTCCATATTAATTATCACTTTCCACGTTTCATCGGTCTCTCCCATTTTAGGTTTTTGGGTAGACAATAATACCGGAGAAACATTTCTGTCTTTCATGCTTTTCATTATCACTTCAGTTATTTTCTTTTTATCTAACACTTTATCCATGATATACCCCAGGCGCTGAATTACCGGAGTATTCGGATATTTCCTGAGTGTGCGTGAGAGCTGCGTGACCTTGATATTCTGTGCCAACTCGTGTAATACTGTTGTGACACGGTTCAGACCATTTTTCTCTGCATAAGCTAATAAATCCAAGGCGGTTAATTCGGGAGAGGAAACATTTATGTAACCTGCTTCAGTTGTTTTTTGAATGATATCGTCTGCCTCCCAGCTATTCTTAGACAGGAATGAGATTTTTAGTTTTTTGCTATTGATACTTCTCGGTGCCGGTGTTTGAGCTATCACAAAAAACTCCATGGGCTGTTGGTGAGCAGCACCGTGCAAAGCTGAGGCTGAAAGCAAGGCTACATAGTAAGGTTTGTTCAGAGATTTCATTAAGTCGTCGATAAACAAGTGGTAAGGGAGCATTCCCTGTTTTGAGTACTCAGGGGTAATTATGGCATAAAAGCCTTTCCTGATTTGTGCTACCTGTTTTTTTTGCTTGTATCTGAAAAGTCCTTGTAAAAGGGATTCTTCGGATAAATCAAAATAGTTTCGCAAATCGTCGAATGTAAACGCATATCTTCCTTTTTCCTGTAGCTCAACAAGAAATTTATCCCACTTAGCATATTTGTTTTTCTCGAGTAATACCGACATATATGTATTTGCAAACCACTACAAAATTTGTAGTGGTTTGCAAATGTACATTATTTTTTAAAAGTATCATAAAAAACTATTCATTATTTCTCAATAATTTAGTACTGTTATCAATGATCGTTCTTTAATAATTTATCAGGTGATTCTACATGACTAAATGATTCTGTTTTGTTTGACAGTTAATTATGTTCGTTTCAGGATTGATATTTGTCCCGTTTATTGCGTAAAAAACAGGACAAATTTTGAAGAATATTCTTATCGCCATATTGACTGCGTGGACATTGAGGACAATGGTTATTTCCGCTTGTCATGGGAATTGGAATTGAAGGCAATGAGATTGAACATTTCGCGCATACGGGAACGGACACGGTTGCCGTAGTAGCTTTCGAGCTCGGAGGCGGAGAGGTTGGTGGTGGCGTGGGTAATCATGTGGCTATTGATAAAGTGGTCGTAGCGGGATAAGAGTATTTCGCCCATGACATTGCATTGATTACCGTAGTATTTGAGGGTGCTTTCAGCACCCAGATCGTCAAAGCATGTGGTATAGGGGCGAGAGAGGTTTGTAGTGTTGTAGTAAGCATTTGTACTGTGACGCTGTATGACTTCATACCCGTCTTTGATAAAATCGAATGTGATTTCGCGACAGGATTTGATACCGAACCGCTGTTGCGGTGGTATCAATATCCGCATCAAAGACATTAGACTGGTTTTACCGCAACCGATAGGGCCAGTGAGTAAAATGCCTTTGTTCAGATTGATTCCGAATTGTTGGGCTTGTATTTCATCCTGCAGGAACCAGATGAATAATTTATGAACGACTTCATAATCTTCGGGAATTATTTGGAAATGTTCGCCGAACATTTCTTTTCCTTTGGCTTGAAGTATGGAGAGGTTGTTGTTCATGGTTTTTAGATTAACCCCCAACCCCTAAAGGGGAGCAAGGCGTCGTATTGGTAGACAATGTTGACAATAAAGACTATTGATTGAATTTGTTCATTTATTTGACCCGTATAATTTTTATCCTTACTCATGACTGTTTTTTAAAGGGGTTCAGCGTAGTTTTTTGAACTGGTTGTATTTAGTTGTCCGGGGATTGGTTGCTCGGTTGCCACAGTCTTTTTAGGTTTGGCAAATGTTGGTGCGTTTAATATCCAGTTTCGGGCAGCTGCTTGCCAGTCCTGCATGGGAGCTTTGCCACCGACTTTCCAGCCGTTGCTTTGAAAGTAATTAAAAAACTTATCTGCTTCTATTTGGGAACTACTTTGCTCAAGAAAGTATTTTCTGATAAATTCAATATCCGGAGGGCTAACAAGCCCTCCAGATTTATTTCTTGTTTTTTTACTATCCGGTTCTATTTTTTCACCATTAACTTCCACTACTTTTACTCTATTTTTTGAAACTTTCAACACAATATCATTTTTTGATTGGGTGCTCTCGTTTTCAATATTTGTATTTAAAGAGTTTATATTATTTATATAAGGTACTAATGCTTGTTCAATGCTTGTTTCGATATTAGTACGGTCGGGGGCAAAAACAGGCTTAGCACTTGACTGTAAATCGAACAGGTAAACAAGACTCCCTTTGAAGGGATTGTAAGACGGAATATATTGAATATATCCGAAATTGTGTAGGTCTTTTATACACTTGTGATAGGTGGCTTTTGCACTAATTTTACTGATACGCATTAATTCCTGGCGTGAGATTGTAACCGGATTCCGGAATCGTTCAGCGTTCCAGAATTGGAATACAGCCATGTATAAACTAACATGAGTTGGATTGAGGCGGTTATCGACCGCCACTTTTTGGAAAAAACCGGATAATTGGAGAATATAATTCATGTTATTAGATTTTAGAGTACCCCCAACCCCCTAAAGGGGGCTTAGGATTTGTTTTTTGAAAGTAATTTTTCAATATCTGTGAAGTTGTAGTAATTGGTACCTCCTATTTTGGTATATGGTAATGTTCCATTTATTCGGAGGGTTTGGAGAGTACCGGGTGAAATGTTGAGTAGTTTACGGACCTCAACGGATTTCAGCCATTTTTTTGTTACTGGATTTTGTTGTTCTTTCAACAAATCCTTTATATCCTGAAGGAGTTCGGTTTTGAACTCCTTCAGGTCTTCGGCGGTTATGATTTGAGCGGACATAATATTATTTACGATTTAGACATTTACGATTTACTATTTCAGATTTGCAATTCGCGAATTGCGAATTAGGTTTTTAGTCGTTGAATGAGAGGGAGCGGGAAATCCAGCCCAGGAGGAATTTTTTACTGGTTGGTCGACGACGGATAATGTTCATGTAATATTCGATTTTGGCGACTGTGAGTGCAGCCTGAAAATATCCAAAGTCGATAGAATTTATCTTATTGAGTGTTTGTTCTCCAATTATTCCATCGATTTTGGTTCCGGCAATTGATTGTACAAGGCGCACAGAGGTGGAAAGACCGGAATTTACTGCGAAGTCAAATACAGATTCAGCAGAAGTCTGATTTTGAATTTGATCAGCTTTAAGAGGCTTCCAAAATGTATCGAGATAGAATTTTTCAACCAAGCTCTGAAGTCTGATATTTGTATTTAACGATTTTGGAAAGTCGGGGCTGATTTTACTCTTATCGATAATTTGCCAGCCCGACCAAGAGCCGTGAGCGTTACGAGAAATGCCTTTGTAGGTTTCACCACCGAGATCATCGGGGTCGTTGACGTAACCGCCTTCGTGAGAAAGCACTTTTAAAAGTGCGAGATTGAATTTTGCCATAATATTAATTTGATAATTTGAAAATATGCCAATGTACCAATACTCAAAATAAAGAGTAAAGTACATAGACGATAATTAGATATGGCAAAATTGGTGGGTTTTAATGGTTTTTATTCACAAGTTGTTCCCAATTGGGATAAAATAAATATTGTAAAAAAAATAGCGTATTTATAATCGAAAATATCAATTATAAATACGCTCCGGGTAAGCTAAAATAGTGATAGTGAATGTAAATGGCTTTTCTCTAAGGAATAATTATATTCCCTCTAAAATTTCACTTTAACAAACTCCCAAGTTACTCACAATTGGGAGTACTAAATAATGGTAATGTGTTGTTAGATTTGCACTTAATATACTTGATTGCTTGCTATAAATCTTCTTCCATTTTTCGTAACAATGCTGTTTTGAGATTGTCGATATATTTTGTAGGAGTAGATCTTATTTTGATTTCAAGATATGTCCGATATATATCGGGAAGGCGTATATTAAATATCTGTTCGAAGAAACCAGTTAATTCACGGATATCACAATTGCCATGGTTGATGCTACCACATGCATATAAAGCGTATATAAGCTCTACTAAAGCGGTTTTACTGTCAGTCCATTGAATCGAAAGGTTATTTGCAAAAAAAGTTTGTTCTCTGTTGGGGTTTGATAACTTTGTAGATAATGTTTCTAATTCCTTTTTTAGATATACTTCAAGACGATCATGTGCTAATATTGTAGCGACCATATAATCATGACTTGTGGAAAAATCAGAATCGACATAAAACATAAATCCGTCTTGATATAAGTGAATATCATCTTTACCTCTAACAAAATATTTATCGTCAAGATATGTTGAATTCATGCGATAATATTGATAAAACTCTAAATGATTATTAAAGAAGAATGTCAACTTCTTCAATTCGTGAGACAGATAGTTTTTTTGAATCTCATAACTACCCATAGGTCTGCGACTTTCAATATTGAAAACATTCACAAAATATATTAATCTACTAAAAATATCAGGCTTTATTTCTTTAAAGAACCAGATTTCTTCTTCTTTGCTACTAAAATTGTAATTCAACGCAAAGACCTTAAGATTTTGAAGTGCGGCTTTTAAACAAATTATTGATTTTTGTGCTTTACACACTGTACTTGATTCTTCTAAATCAATCATCAAAAGGTGATTAATAAGGTCTTTATTGAGGTTTGAAACAAAATCTTTCATATTCAGCATTTAGAGTGAATAATGGCTCATTATAAGATGAGTTATTGTTACGATATTTTACTATTAAACTTTAATAGTTATGCTTTTCGATTATTTTCTTCAGATTAATAAAAGTACTGTAGGGACTTTCTACAATAAACAAATTGATGATATTATCGGGAATATATCCTTCGGGATCGCCAAAACATTCAAAAGTTATGGCCACTTTATTGGGCTGTAGCGGTTCTATTTTACATAAACTTCTAAATTTCTTAACGCGAATAAAGTCGGGGTTTTCGATTATAAAATTTGGTACACACGATAATTTATATACAATCGAGTTGTCAGTGTTTTTTGATTTTTTCGACATTAAAATGATATCTCGATTCGATATAGGCCAAGGCACATCTGTTGTAAAGTAGATGTATTGAGTGTTTGTGTCAATAATTTTTAACACTTTCACACTAGCAATATTAGCTTGCCATTTCGGATAATAGTTGATATTATCGATAAAACTTTCGATTTCGTTGACATTACAACTCAATATTGACACAACTTTCAGCTCCTTTATTTGCGAATCGGCAGGTGTGCGTGTATAAATTTGTGTCTCATTTTTATCTTTTGCCAATATCCAATCCTCAGAATTGGTAGTAGTTTCTTTTGTTCCAATTGTTGTAAAAGCAAAACATGCTAATAGAAGTGGTAACAATGCGATTAAATATATTGATTTTGAAGTCATAATATCGAAAATTTAAGATTAGACATGAAGCATAAAAAGCATGAACACATTGATAGTATTTGTAAATCTTATACTACTTCTTTAACGACTTTTTAATCCATTTTGGAATCACAATAGCTCCTTGTACAATATATGCGTAGTAGGTAATTATCCGCCACACAAGCATAGCAGAGATGGCAGCACTATCTGACAATATAATATCGCTAAAATAATCTTTGAAAGCCAATTCGCTAACACCACTACCGCCAGGTGTGGGCGAGGCTATCATTACAAACCACATGATTAGTTGACGGGCAAACACAAGCATATGATTATCGACAGGCACAAATGCAAGAATAATGACATTGACAACAAGAAAACGTACTGTCCATGCAAAAAATGTAATTACCATAATTTTGAACCAAAACAAAGGAGAATAGCTTGCAATTTCGCACGAAGCCTGATACAGCGAGTCAGAAAAAACATTTGCTTTCGATTTCCAACGTCTGATAACAGGGACTCTAAACATCAAGTCAATTAATTTGATAATCCACTTTGTCTTTTTGAAAATTCCGATGTACAAAAACAAAATCCACAAAAAACGAAGTATAAATGCTGTTTTAAAAATCAGTTCGAATGAGGATACAAGTACTGTCGAATGATTGAACAGTTCGTCTATAGGCGTAAAATATAAAAATAAAGGACAAACTAAAATAAAAAATAATTCGTCGAGTATCAAATTAATAAACATGATACTTGTACTGCGCCCTATACTAACACCTTCTTTGTTTAAAAAAATAGCAACTAAACTTGAACCCCCAATAGCTACAGGTGTTACTGCAGTTGTAAATTCGCTAAGTACATTGATATGAAAAGCTTGCCTCCAGCTTAAATCGTTATTGGTAAGTATGCGAAATCTCCAAATCATAGCAAAATCCTTTAAAGCCATAAGTAGGATGGCTAATAAGATAAAATAACTATAATCGCTAAAGTGACGAAATGATGTAAAAGTGGAAATATTAAACTCATGCAGCAGTAACCAAATTGTAACCGCTAAACCCATAACTAGGGGAATAAGTATACGTGTAAATTTGATTGGATTATCTTTGTAATTATATTTTACGGAAGTTTCAGATTTCATTGCATCAAATTATTATATCTTTCGAGCATCAATTCCGTAACATGTTCCCATGTGCGACCAATAGTTTTGGAAGCATTGGTGCCAGCCTCACATATGAGCAATGGATTTGCAGTGAGTTCTCGTATTTTTTCGGCCAATGACGATGCCGTATTTTCAATTAGAAAGCCATTGAAATTGTCAGTAATAACTTCGGAAGCCGTCGAGTCTTTAACTAGTACTGCAGGGGTTTGAAGTGCACTTGCTTCACGTACTACGAGCGGAGCATTGTCGTAGATCGAAGGAAAAAGGAATAAATCGGCTGCAGCATAGTAGCGTTTGAGTAATTCTCTATCTAAAACAATACCAACAAACTTGACTTTGTCTGTAATTTCAAAGTCAGTTACAAGTTGTTTCATATCGTCTGCTGCATAACCAGTACCAATAAAATACATTTTAAACGGAGTGTCTTTGATTTTAGCGAGTGCTTCGATAATCATTTTTGTGTTTTTTTCCCAAATGTGTTGACCCACAAATAAAAAAACATTTTCATTAGGTGCAATCTGAAACATTTCACGTGCCTCTATTCTTAACTTTGCTATTTCAGAGGTACCTGCAAAATCATTTCCATTTTCGATAACATATAATTTTCCTTTATATCCATATTCTCTAATTGTATCTTCAATCATAGCTTGGGGAATCCACACTTCATCCGCTTTATTGTAGAAATCGACAATTTTATTCGTCAAATATTTTGCGATGCTTTTATTGTGAAAGGTACGTTCAAAGTCATCTCTGTATTTTGAATGAAATGTAGCCACAAACGGGATATTTCTTTTTTTTGCAATTTGTAAAGCAATCTGACCCGAAGTAAATGGACAATGCGCATGAACTAGGCTCAACGGTATTTTGTCAATTGTATTTTGGAATGAGATATCAACCTCTTTAATGCCTATTCTATAAGGTTGATGTGAGATAAAAGGAATTGAAGAATAACGATAAACTGGATATGGTTCATTAATTACATAATTTGGAGATTTAGGAGTAATAACACAAACTGGTTGGTTTTTTTTGTACAGTGAATATGCACTATTTTGTACAGATAATGCAACCCCATCCATAATTGGAGGAAAACTATCATTAAATAATCCTATTGTATTATTTTTGATTATACTATTATTTCCCATGTGAACACTAGTTTGAAGACCCTGAAATTATATTGTCATGATCGGGTTTATTTCTTATCGTAATTATAAATATCTTGAAAGTTAAATCGTAATTTTTTACAGCAGACAGGCAAATTTCCCATGTTTCTTGCAGATATCTTTTAGTTGCATTTGTAACTGTTGTTTTTTTAAATTTATCATTGTGCTTTAAGCCTTTCAGTCTCGTGTATCTAATCTTTTTATCTAAAGACTTAAAATGTAAATACATCAATGTTTCAACCCCGAATCTGGATTCTTTCATCTTATTTAATATCTGAACAATGTCCTTTTTCAAAACCACACGTTCGCCAGTAAGAATTTTCAAAGGATTTACATCGAAAAATCCAATTTTTACAGTTGAGTAGCCCAATACCATTCCGCAGGTCTCATGACTGAATATCGTCAGCATTTTTCCGATGTAATTTTGAGGTATTTTCACCTGATCTGCATCAATAAAAAATAAAATTTCATTTTTTGCATTTTCGACCCCAACTGCCATTGCATAGCCTTTACCCATATTTCGAACAAGCATAATCGATTTGAAATCGAGCTCGTCATGCAGGCTATCAATAATAGTTCTACTGCTATCTGTGGAGCCATCATTCACAACTATTACTTCATCAATATACTGATTCTGAACTGCTGAAAGAATTACATTTCTTAATGTCCTTTCCTCATTAAACACGCAAATAATTGCACTGACCTTTTCCATAATTTAGTGTTTGTTTCTGAATTCCTGTATAGCCTTTTGTGTGGCCAATTGACCAATTTTGATTAACTCTTCGGATTTATGAAAATCAAAAGTCCCAGCTGAGCTACGCGGTATGTTAATTACAATGTCGGGCTTGTGTAATTCTATCGCAGAGAATGCATTTACCTGCAACATCATGGTGGTCACCTTGCTAAGTATTGAAGCATAATTATTTGACACAGAAGCCTTTTTCTGAACAGTAGATAGCAATTTTTGTCCTCTATTTAGTAATTTGCTTTTATCTGTATTATTCTCAATACTGACAGTCGGATGACTAATCACTTCATCCGAATTATGCAGGATAATTGCGTCAGCTTCAGGTTCTTGATCAAAATCATACAAATTCACAACAACTACAATGTCATCAGGAGTTCTTTGAATCTGTCTTATCGGAATTGGATTAAGCACACCACCATCAACCAACACCTGATCGCTATTCTGTACGGATTTTATTAATGCAGGAAGAGCAATAGAGGCTCTGATTGCTTTGTAAACACTCCCTGAAGTGAATTTCACTTCCTTGTTGTTGGCCACATCTGTAGCCATAGCCACGTATGGAATATTCAAATCTTCAATCATCATATCCGGAAAGTCTTTTTCCATGATTTTAAATAATTTTTCCACTTTGAGTATCCCATGACTGCTTAATGTAAAATCCATAATATTAAATACATCGAGTCTGTTGAGCGTACTTACCCAGACACTAAAATCATCGAGTCTGCCCATTGCGTATATACCACCTATAAGCGATCCAATGGACGAACCAGAAACCGATGTTATTTCAAACCCATTTTTCTTTAATTCATTTATTGCTCCGATTTGAGCAATACCACGTGCGCCTCCACTAGAAAGCACAAGAGCTACATTTTTTCTCATACACATCTTTGTTTGTGTCTAATTAAATCTTTTGTCCAACGAAAATTGCTCTGGATATTTGGCAACTACATCTTTATAGTAATAATTTATTTGCTCCATCGTGTTTTTAAAACTTTTAGTTTCGTCTATAATACCTTTTACCCCAATTTCTTTTTTTTGAAAATCAAGATAAGTCATAACTATTGGAACTTTAGCATTTACAGCCATATAATAAAACCCCTTTTTCCAACGATCAGTAATTGCAAGTTGGCCTTCGGGAGATAAGACAATATGAAGCTTATCATTTGAATCTAGTAACTGAACAATGTCATTTATGTATTTGCTATTTTCAAAAACAGGAATTGATCCATAAAGCTTGAAAAAGTATTTATATGGAAATTTAAAAAACTCCTTCTTGGACAAAAATTTATATTCAACTCCTGTTGTCATCAAATAAAGCTTACCATACAAACCATCATAATAACTTGTATGTGGAGCAAAAATGACAATACTTTTATTTATATCAGGAAATTCTCCTTTAATTTTCCAACCCAAAATTTTAGTCAGAATAATTTGGGCTATAGTTTTCATTATCATATTTTTTTCAATAACATAGTTCCAGCCGAGTAACCACCACCGAAAACTGTAATTAGTATTATATCATTTTGATTGAATTTATTCATATTCTGAGATAGCAGAATAGGTGTGCTAGCTGAGCCAGTATTACCTATATCCTCAATGTTGTGGAGAACTTTGGCTGGATCGATTTTTAATTTATCAGAGACATAATCTATTATTCGTAAATTAGCTTGATGGGGAATAAAAAAACGTAACTTATCAACAATAATATTATTTTTATTTAATATTTTCTCTGATACTTCTAACATATAAATACAGGCAAACTGGAAAACATCTTTGCCAAAAGGCATTCTCAATCCTCCTTGATCTGGTCTTAGACTGATAGCTTCAATACTTTTTCCAATATGACCCAAACCGATTGTTTCTATGTCAATAACTTCTAAATCATTTCTTGTAAATGTAGATTTAGAGATAAATACAGCTGCTGCTCCATCTCCCCACAGGAAATTTGATTTTTTATCGTTATGATCACAATATTTGCTGTTACATTCTGAAATAATTATTAAAGCTTTAGTTGCTTTTTTGTTTGCAAAAAAGCACTCTACGATTTCAATTGCATTTATAAAAGAAGAACAAGCGGAATCAACGCAAAAACATTTTGCATTTTTAATTTTAAATTCACTTTGAACAGCATGTGCTATTGTTGCTACAGTATCATATGGTGTGTATGTGGCTCCAACAATTAAATCAATTTCATCAATGGCGTATGGTAATTCTTGAATCCCCTGATTTACTGCTTCTATTGCCATTGAATTAGTATTCTCATTGTATTTTGCATACCGTCTGTTTTTAATGCCACTTTTGGAGACAATCTCTTCATTAGACATTTCGTGAATTTCGTAAAAGAAACTATTTGAAACGATACTATCCGGGAGATAGTGGGATATATGATTTATATACATATTTCTATTTTAAATCAAGTAATTGTTCACTTGTTTTTCCACATCTTCTTTCTCTAGTACAATAGTCATTTATTGCTTTGTATAATTCGTTTTCATCAAAATCGGGCCAAAGAGTTTTTGTAAAATATAATTCAGTATAAGCAAGTTCCCAAAGAAGAAAGTTGCTAATTCGGACTTCTCCTCCAGTTCTTATTAATAGGTCTGGGTCAGGAATGTTAGATGTGGAAAGGTATTTACTAAAAATCTTATCTGAAAGCTCGGATATATTTAGCTTGCCGACATTAATATCTGCATATATTTTTTTTGTTGCAAATACAATGTCTTGTTTTGCTCCATAACTTAATGCTAGAATTAAAGTTAGTCCAGTATTGCTTGCAGTATCATGAATTGCTCTATTCAGTAATATTTGTACATTGAAGGGTAATGAGCCAGTATTCCCAATCGTTAGTAGGCGAACATTGTCTTTTTTGAGAGTTTCGATTTCTGTTTTGAGGTAAAACATCAGATACTCCATCAAAGCACTCACTTCTTCTTTGGGACGCCCCCAGTTTTCAGTAGAAAATGTATAAAGAGTGAGATATTTTATACCAGAATTACCTACAGTTCGAACAATTTTTTTTACTGTTGTCACTCCGGCTTTATGGCCAAAGGTTCTACTTTTACCAATCTTCTCTGCCCATCTTCCATTTCCGTCCATTATTATTGCAATATGTTCAGGAATTCTATTTTTATCAATCAGTACTTTTTCAAACATATTCTCTCTCTTTTATTTAAAAAATCACTATTTTACATTTTTTATTTATAATTCCTGAAGTTTATTTTCTATAAACTTACAAAGGTCTCTGACATTATCAATGTTTGTTGCAGAATCGTCGGAAATAGTGATATGAATTTTTTTTTCAATATGAATCATAATTTCCATCTCATCAAGACTGTCTGCACCTAAATCTTTAAAAGTAGAATCTAAATTAATTTCTCTTGTATCAATCGATAATTCTTCTGCAATTATTTCAATCACTATTTCTTCTATTTCTTGTCTATTCATTTTATGTATATTTTAAAATTAACATGTGAATTATTTGCATTTTCAATTTGTTATATATATGATTTTGTTTTAATCGCAGAGAGTGTAGTAGACTGAGAAATTTTACTTTTTAACAAATAGTACATTTGACCAATAGTGTTTTATAGTCAAATCATAAGCAAAAAAAATTATGTTTTTTCCGACTTTAAACCATTGATTATCAAAGTTGCTAATTCATCTATTGTACTTTCATATTTATTATATTTATTTTGAAGAAATAGCGGAATTTCAATACTAGTTACAAGCATCATAATAATATCAACAGTTGATTCAATGCTTTTAACATCTAAAAATCCTTCATTTTTACTATTTTCTAAAATAATCGTAATTTGATTACGTTCAAAAGTATCAAAATCGTCTCTAATATTTTTAACGAAATGATATTTCTCAAATAAATCTGCTCTGAGAGTTTCCTGATAATTCAATGATTTATTTAACAACTCCAAGCGTGTAAGTACATATTCTTTGAGGTTGACAAGCGAATTGCTATCCCTTGTAGCAATCTGTTTAAGCTCAAGCTTAACAGCATGTAACTCTTGTTTTAAAACCTCATTAAATAGCTCTTCTTTGCTTTTGAAATAATAATAGATTCCTCCTTTTGCTTTATGTATATGTTTTGCAATTTCATCTACAGTAGTTTTATAAAAACCATATTTTGAGAAAAAAATTGTTGCAGACTTCACAATTGAATCTTTTACTTCTATGTCTGACATAATTATTGACTATTTTTGTTTTTTGGTCAAAAGTAATGTGTAAATGAGATAGAACAAAATAATATATTTCTATTTAACTCAAATTAGTGTTTATTTCAATATGTTTGGTATTTGTTGCTCGAATATGCAGTTTAAATTATTCTCTTAATTGAGAATTTGACGGAAGTTTCTTTTTGAGAATGACGGAGATATAAATCAGACAAACAAAAAAATTATAAAGGTGTTGACTATAAATTAGAATCATACGAAATGAGTTACTATATTATAGATGTTGAATCCGATGGGCCAATTTTAGGCGTGAATTCATTGGTTTGTTTTGGCGCTGTTCGATTGGATAATGAACTGCAAACAACTTATTACGGGCAAACATGTCCGATTGGCGAGTCTTATAACGAAGAGGCACTTGCTATCAGTGGTTTTCCAGAGAAGAACATGAGTCTTTTGAAAATCCGAAAATTGTTTTCGAGCAATTTGCGTTATGGCTCTCTGAAACAAACACTAACGGGAAACCTGTTTTGATCTCGGATAATAACGGATATGATGCCTCATGGATTAACTGGTATTTTCAAACATTTTGTGGAAGCAATCCATTCGGTTACAGTTCCAGGCTTATAGGTGATTTATGGTCAGGCTTTAAAAATGATATGCGTGTATCCTGGAAACACATGAGAACTATAACTTGTATAGATAAAGATGGCCGGGAACAAAAAGGTTTCACGCATACACATAATCCAGTAGAAGATGCATTGGGTAATGCTCATGCACTTCTCTATATGATTAACGAAGGGCTTAAATTGAAATTTTAATTTAAGCTAAGAGACTAATAAAAGGAACTTGTGTTCTGCAGGTTTTGATATTACTATAGATATATCTATAATATTGGCCAGTATTTGACTAAAAATATAGATATATCTATACTTGAAAAGAGGATTTAGATATAAAAATCTGAATCCTCTTTTAGTATGCTTTAACCTGATTTTAGATGATCTTTTATATCATCCTGCAGATTGCTTGATTTTCAATTGTGTTCCATTCCCAAACTTTTCTTTCAAAATCTGCATATCATTGCTAACTTTCAAATCGAGAATCTTGGCATAATGTTGAGTTGTCTTGAGGTTTTTATGACCAAGCATTTTGGAAACGCTTTCGATCGGGACACCGTTTGAAAGTGTAACGGTGGTAGCGAAGGTGTGCCGGGCAATATGGAATGTCAGTTCCTTATTGATACCGCAGGCATCGGCTATTTCCTTTAGATAGGAATTCATTTTCTGATTGCTGAGTAATGGTAAAAGCTTATCCTGATTGACTACCTGCGGGTGATCTTCGTATTTTTCCAATAAATAGGATGCAATGGGAAGTATGGGGATATTGGAGCGTGTGTCTGTCTTTGTGCGATTGATATAAATCCAACGTTCCCCATCTACTCCAATAGCAATGTTCTTTCGGGAGAGTTTCTTTACATCTGCATAGGCTAAGCCTGTAAAGCAGCTGAAAAGGAAAATGTCTTTCACCAGATTGAGCCGGTCGGAAACAAATACTTTGTTTAGCATCGTTTCAATTTCTTCCATAGATAAGAATGCCCGTTCAACTTCAACCATCTTGCTTTTGTAGTTGATAAATGGATTTTTTTGAATCCAACCATTGGCCAGGCAAATCCGGATAATCTTTCCAAAGTTTTTGATGTATTTAGAAGTGGTGTTTTGACAGCAATTACAAACACTCTTCAAGTAAAATTCATAGCTTGTTATAAATTCATGATCTATCTTACGGATATCGATATCCGATACTTTGTATTTCCATTTCAGAAAATCTTCCGTATGCTTTAAAGAGGTTTCATAGCGTACATGTGTGGCAGCTGCGTAATCTTTGCCAATAAGCGCTTTTATTTCGTCATTGTGCTGTTGGAAAATACCAACGATCATGTGGCTTCGTTTTTCAATTCCCAGAATCTTGTTTCGCATGTTTTCAGTATTTACCTCTTCATCTTCCCTGATTAACTGTTGCTGATAATCATAAACCTTAGATTTTAGAGTGTCCAAATAAGAATTAGTAGCTCTTGCCTCGGCACTAGTACCTTTCATGCGATTGCCTTCAACTGACCATTTGTCAGAAGGAGTGAAGCGTTTTGTACTAAATTCGATACGTTCGCCGTTGACTGTAATGCGAATAAAGATGGGTAATAACCCGTTGACATTGGTTTTTGTTCTCTTTACGAAAAAGAGAACGGAAAGTTTTGTGTTCATTGTGGTAACCTTTAAAAGTTTTCAAAAATACTTACTTTTAAATTCCCAATCAAGATGTTCAATTCTTGAACTACTTGATTATAAACACTTTTAGTTCAAATTCGGTGGAGATTATGTTTTCATTTTTGAAGTCCACCGAATTCAGCACCTACAGATTGATAGATATTGAATGTTTTGCGAACTGTAAAAAACACAAAAGCCTGTAAATCATTGATTTTACAGGCTTTTGATTGTTATTGAAATTCATTTTGCGGAGAGAGAGGGATTCGAACCCCCGGAACCTCTCAGTTCAACGGTTTTCAAGACCGCCGCAATCGACCACTCTGCCATCTCTCCTTTTGTGCTTTCTTCTAAAGCGGTGCAAAGATAATTTATTTTTCGTTAATACCAAATATAAAATGTGTGTTTGCTGAAATAATTCTCAAATAATTTTACATGAAAATTAAAATCCAAAGTCATCAAGCTCGATTTCTTCTTTTTTCTCAAATTCTAACACTATATTAGTGTGTTTATCCTGACCTTCAACAAAAATTGCTTTCCAAGGTAAAGCAGGACAAATAAATTCGCAACCTCCACAACCAACACATATTTCTTGATTAATCTCAGGAATTGTTAGGTGATTTTTATATGGTATCATATGTACTGCTTGTGTCGGACAGTGTTCTGAGCATGCTCCGCAACTTGTTTCATCTGTGTAAACTATACAATTTTCTAAATAAAGCTGTACTCTTCCAATTTGTGTGTGATGCTTGGTTTCTTTTGTTATTGAACTTAGTGCACCGGTCGGACAAACATCTGTGCAAATCGTACAATCGTAGTTGCAAAACTGATTTGTGAAATTGAGCATAGGCTGCATAATGCCTCCGATACCATACTCAAACAATGATGGTTCTATGATTTGAGCAGGACATTTACTTACACAGAGATGACATGAGGTGCATTGACGTGAGAATTTATTTATGTCCATTGCTCCGGGTGGCATTATTGGTTTTTTACGTTTTACATCCTTTTTTTCACCGAGATGTAATACTTTGTCTGCAAATAATTTTATACTTAATAATGATGTGGCGAATGTTAATGTTAAAAAACGTCTTCTGTTATTGAATGTTACATTGCTAACCTCAGAGTTATGTTGATGATTATCAGCTTTTTCCCTTGAATGACCCATTATTGATGATTTGTATTGTAATCCATTTTCGCTGCATGCCTCAATGCAGTTAAAGCAATTGATACATCTTGAAGTATCAACTTTCATGTTTCTAAAATCGATACAAGAGGCTTTACACTCACGTGCACATTTTCCGCATAATGTACATTTTACTTTGTCAAATCTAATCTGATATATAGAAAATTTACTGATTAAGCCTAAGAATGTTCCGACCGGACATACAGTATTACAATATATTCTTCCATTATTCCAAGATAAAATGCCTATTAATAATATCATGATAAGTGATAACACTGTCGACATGATACTTAAAAGATAAATTGTTACCGTGTAAAAGGTATAATTGCCCATCGGATTTAATACTGATGCTAAAATATTGTTGCCTGCCATATATACAGGCTTGAATATGTGAACCATTATTCGTCCGAATATGCTATAAGGATCTAATAGACCTATCAGAAAAGTAAATCCAAAAATAAATGCAATGACTGTAATTCCAAGAAACAGCCATCGTAGGATGTTTAGTGGTTTTAGGTATTTGTATTTCCTCCTGTGTTTTTTGTTTGATAATCTTTTTCTTAGCCAACTTACAATATCTTGATAAATGCCTAATGGACATACAGAGGAGCAATATATTCTTCCGAAAATAAATGTAAGCAATAGTAAAATAAGTAATACCAACCAATTTAGAGAAAGAATGGCGGGAATTAATTGAATTTCTCCTAAAAAGTGCAATTTATTTGATAACAATCCTGAAAAATCTACGAAATACAGGCATATTAATAGAAGAAACAGAATTGATACAGAGATGCGGATTTTTTTAAGCATATTTTTCTTATACAAAAGCTGTCTATGATAATTACTATATAATAATCACTATGCAGTAATAACTACTCAAATCCTGATACGTTTGATTTTCAGTTTGTTGAGTTGCATTGTGCCGCTATTAAGTTTGTCAGCCATACTGATATATTTAATGTCTTCAAGTGGCATCTCTCTTATTTGATTGAAGAAATTTGTTGCTGCCGTATCAACTGCCACTATGTCCTGAGAAATAAACAGTGCTTTTGACAAAACCACATCGGCTTCATTGCGACCGCGTGGACCGTTATCTTTCATTACTCGATAAGCATCGACAATATTAAGCACCGGACGTTTTGAGAAAGTACTTATATCGGCTATACATTGTTGAAGATTGTTTGCATGAAAATATCGCCTATCCCAGACAATACCCATTAAATTTTTCATGGCAATACTCATTTTTGCACCACCATGATTTTTCAAAACCGGAACATTAATCCACACATCAGACTCAAGTATTGCTTTATGAATTTTGGCTGTTTTTAAGGTTTGAGCTTTAGGTAAATCGACTTTATTATAATATGATTCTAAGTCGGCAGGTATTACTTTAGCCCCAACTGCTTTTGCCGCAGCTTCAATACCGCTATTTGTGTAGCATTTTCTCCAATCGTCACATGTGTGATCGAAAACGATAACTTCGGATGCTCCGGCATCATAACATTGTTTGATGATTTCCTTTATAAGGTCGGGATTTGTATTTGCAGCCAGATCAGGAGTTTTGTCCCATCCAATATTAGGTTTAACTACAACCTTCTGACCTTTAGAAACGAATTTACTCATTCCTCCTAATTCTGATATGGCTTTTTGAAACATTGTTGTTGGTTCTCCACCTAATACAGCAACTAAATCATATGTTTCAGCGGGAGTTGTAGATGACTGTCCGTTAAAATGTTGCGACATGAGAGTCATCGCTTTGTTATCCCTAATCGTTGCAACTGCTCCTGCCAGAGCAATAGATTTAAGAAAATCGCGTCTATCCATGATTATAAAGTTATAAAGAAAAATAATTTTGCTGACAAATATAAGGAAAATTTTAAGTTTTACAATAACGATTATTGCCTGCTGCACCGAGACAGATTATATTTTACAAATGAACAAAGTGTAAATATTATGTGTTAAATTAAGCATGTTTTGGATATTTTTTGAACAATGTTAATATGTGGAGCTATGCGAACACTGAATTTGGAATACGTTAATTTGCAGTTACAGTATATAATAGTTCCATTCATTTTCCTTGTCATATTACTACAGGTCGGTAAAGCACAAACAAATGAGTTAATAACTAAATTCAATCACAGTATCAATACCAAAGAGCGATTTGCATTAGCCATGGATTTATGTCGATCGTATATTAATACTTCACCCGATACGGCACTTGTCTTTTTAAACGAAGTGATGATCGATAGTGTTAAGGTAAAGGACAAGGTATTGGTAGGAGATTGTTTAAATGCAAAGTGTATGGCGAAAGATTAAAACATAATTGAACAAACTTATTTAAAACATAATTGAATAACTAATTTAACAATCAATCAAATGAAAAAGCTAATTTTATTAACAGCTATCTTGGGTATTATCACTTTAGGCACAACGGCTCAAAAGGTAGAAAACAGCACAGGAAAAGCCAGTAAAACTCTTAAATCAAACTTCTATTTCTCCACCCTTCAGCTTCAAAATGGAAATGTAGCTGTTATATATGGAGGTAAGAAACCGGAAGTACACGAATTCGATAAGAATGGAAAATTTATTGAAATTCGTACAGGTTTGGATGATGTTCTGTCGGCAATACCGCAGTCTAAAAGCAGTACGTATTATAATTTCGTGAATGCATACAATGTAAAAAAAGGATATGGACTGAACGTGATGTATCCTTCGACCACCGCTGTAGGGGCATTGACTTTAGACTATGGTGTGTTATCATTAGATGAAAGGGAAGAAGGAAAGGTCAGTTTTGTATATGGCTTTAAAACAACCAAAGACAAATCATCTAAATTGAAAATAAATGATACTTGGAAAACAGAATATCATGGTGCCAGAACCATTACTCAATCGAATAGAAACCCATATGTCTTTACTTCTAACTCAGGAATATCACGCTCGTATTGGTTGGGTGGTGGTATGACCACAGTTGATGGAGCCACACAAATAGCAGGGGTTATCAACGAAAAAGTAAGCACCTCTTCACCCTCTCCATACAATAGAAACAGACTCATATCATTTAAAATCAGTTATGGCGAAGATTCAATATCACACACCATTCATGAAATGAAACATCCCATGCAAAAGATAAATGTAAGTGCTGATGCTCAAAATAATATGATTGTATTAACCATGCCGGTTGCAGCACCTTCTACCGTAAAAGAACAAAACGCATTAAATGCAGAAGGTACGGAAAAGACCAATCTATATCTATATAGGTTCGATGCTGACAATAAATTTGTAGATGAACACGAGCTTAGTCCGGGACTATCCAATGTTGATTATCAGGTATTCGCTGTGGGCAACAAATCATTTATTATAGGAACAGGAGAAGCCGGCTCAAAGCCGGATAAATACAGATGGAACGGTACAGCATCTAAAGTAGATGCGTTTTTAATTACGGAAATAGCTAAAGATGGTACAGTAGCTCCATTCAAACAATATGCAGCAAAGGATTTCACAAATAAGTTAGTCTTAAATGGTGTAAAGAAGCTTGCAGGCATCAAATTTTATCAAGCAGAAACCTTGGCAAATGGAGGTGCTTTCCTCTTCGGATGGGCAGCCAGTCAAGTTAATGTAGGTGCATTGATATCCCCACAAGGAGAATTGTTGAAATTATATGCATTTCCTTACATGGACTTAAAGAAAAACAGAATTGCCTTGCAGCAAATTCATGCCGAAGGAGATAAGATATATGTGATTTTAGCGGAACAACCGATTGCACTTTCCAATCAGGTAGAAAAAGAAGGTACACGTTTAACAGGTACTCATACACATCAGATGATTGCCATGTACCATTTAAGCAATATATTTATCATCGATGGTAAAGATGGACAACAAACGAACCACATCAATTTAAGTAAATCAGTAAAAGATTTCTATACCTTGGGAGATACACCCGCTTTATTTACTAAGGATGGCGTATTTATCCCCGGTAGAATTAAAGCAAACGACGGTAATAAAATAACTATGGTGAAATTGCCTTATTAAATGATATAACATAAAATAGAATAAGTAAAAAAAGCCAACTACAATCATTGCGATATAGTTGGCTTTTTTGTGTTGTTAATTAAATATATACCTCACACTTAATTGCATGTAATAGGTTGAACTGTAACCTATGTTAGGTGTGAATGATTGAGTGAGCACTTCTGTACCATTCTTAGTGAAATTAAACACAGGCTTTTGTGGGTTTGCTGCATTTTGTACTTGTGATAGATTGGCAATTTTCAAGAAGTTGTTTTTACCGTAATAATAACGATTACCCCACGCATCATTCAACAAATTACTGAAATTCATAATATCTAAACCTACCTGTAAAGTGTTACGTTTACCATGCACATCCATATAAAAATCTTGCATGATTTTTAAGTTGAATGTGTTCAACCAAGGATATAAAACGCCGCCTCTTTCAGCATACTTTCCTTTGTTTTTACTTAGATATTTATCTTGTGCAACAAAATTCCAGAAGTCAGCTCTCTGATCATCAGCAGAATAACCCGCTACATCAACAAATTCAATTTCACTGTCATCTTTTGGAATATAGATGATAGATGCTCCACCACCATCATTTAAAATACTGCTTTCATAAACATAAGAGAAACGACCTTGATGTGCTCCGTCATAGAATAATGAAACAGTTGTAGCAAAATGTTTTGCATATTCTTTACGATATGATAGAGAAGCTACAACACGATGTGGAAGTACATAACCGGAATATCCCATAGTGTAATCGTTTGAGCCAAAAACAGTTGCATCATTATACCAAGCTGAACCTATTTGGTCGCCTATACCATCTCGTGAACTTTTTGCACCACTATGTGTGTAAGACGCAGTAGCGGATAAACCAAAATCAAAGTTTTTCTCCAATTTGGCAGTTACTGAATAATAATAATTGCTACCTCCATTTTTCAATAGATATGCATTGTTTAGAGATTGATAATATTCTCTTCTTGAAATAAGGCGATTGTCTACATAATTTGGAATTTGATAGTAGGTGCTTTTTAAACCGGCATTTTCAACTACAACAGAATTTATATCTTTACTATAAATACCTTCTAAGGTAGCTAAAATACCACCCGGTAATTTGGCATCTAATGCAATACTGCTTTTCCAGTTTTGTGGCAATTTTAAGTTTTCATCTAAAATAGTTACTTGCGAAGGCATAGCAGGTTCGGCAGGATTAAATCCGGTTGGATAAATCTCATTCATAATTTCATTGATAGTTGGTTTGAAAGCGGGTGCCATACCAAGTGACGCTTGAGTAACAGTTGTTTGTAAAACACCGGCATCACTTGCTTGCGAAACTATCCAAACAAAAGGAATAGTACCCGTAAAGAGTCCGCTACCACCACGAAGCACTAACGAACGATCCCCTAATATGTCATAATTGAAGCCTATTCGTGGTGATATCATAACACTTGCATTAGGCAATTTACCGGTATCAAAATGTTTTCCTCCAAAATCCAAATCAAATACCTTTTGATTGAAAGTATTTAAAGGAGGGTAGAAGGGCAGGTCTACACGTAAACCACCTGTTAGTTTTAATTGATCTGAAACCGAATATTCATCTTGTGCATACACAGTAAATTGATTGAAAACGAAAGACGGAAATGCTTGTTTTAATTCTGAATTATTAGGATGTGTAATTGCAAAAGCTATTGGAGATGCTCCATTTACAAAATCATCCCAAGAATCGAACGCATAATATCCTGTACCAAAGCGTTGGAAACCATTTTTAGTGTTATTGTATTCAAATTGAAGTCCGGTAGTAATATTGTGTGAACCTAAATTGAATGATAAGTTATCTGTAACAGTGAATGATTGCACTTTACGAAGATTTCCATAAGAGAATAATTCTGTACCGAAGCTAACGTAAGGTTTACCATCTTTCAGAATATCAACAAATGGGAATAAAATATTTCCTCCTGTAGAACGTGGTTCATCTTGGTCGATGTAGGTCAGACGTAATACATTATTCATATTTCCGAACTTAGAATTTAATTCAGCAGCGATAGAAGAGAAGTTTTGCTCAGAAAAATAACCTGAATTTTTATACCACATCGCATGCATTTTTGTCCTGTTTTCAGTTGTTGTATAAGGTGCCGGAGCGATACCACTGATAGAAGTACTTGGATAAATAGGATCTTTCTTTTTGGTGATATTATAGCGAATATTCATGCGATGATTAGCATTTATATTCCAGTCTATACGTGCCAAGAACTTCATACCCGGACTTTCACTCGCATAGCCTGAATATGGTCCGGTTTCGTATCCATAGGTATTTTTTATATATTGGCTCATCATGTCCATATCAGCAACAGTCGGACGAGCAATATTATTATTTCCATCTGTATAAGGATTTTCGGGAGTTGCTGCCACACGTGAAGGACCGGGAACCATAGTCTTTTCTGTTTCGAAATTCAAAAAGAAAAATAACTTATTTTTTATGATAGGTCCGCCAAGTCGTGCCCCAATTAAATTATAGCTACTTTCAGATTTATTGAAAGTCTTCCCTGCAACTTTATTTCCTTTGAATCGTTCGTCGTTCATATACGAATAAACAGACCCTCTAAATTCATTATCGCCTGAACGTGTTACAGCATTCACGGATGCACCGATAAATCCGCTGTGACGCACGTCATAAGGTGTAATGCTCACTGAAACTTGTTCAATGGCATCTAAAGAAATAGGCGAGCCATTGGCAGGCATACTCTGACCAATGCCAAATTTATTATTGAAAGAAGCACCGTCTATTGTAATATTGTTTTGACGATATGTACCACCACCAATCGCAGCACCGTTGGCTTGTGGTGTCAGGCGAGTAATGTCTGTTAAATCGCGATTCACAGTAGGCATGGTTTCGATATTGCGCCTTGTAATATTAGTAGTTGCACCTGCTTGATCGCTACTCATATTTGAAAAGCGGGAAGCCACGATTTCAACTTCCTGTAAAGCAATATCACTCTCTTTTAAAGTCAGGTTAAGGATAGCAGTCTCTCCTAATGACAACTGTATATCCGTTACTTTTACTGTGTTATAACCTAAATATGAGACAGTCAACTCATAAGGTCCACCTACACGCATATTAGCTATGCGATAATGTCCCTTGAAGTCGGTGGTACTACCATATTGAGTACCCGAAGGTATGTGCACTGCTACAACCGTAGTACCGATAAGTGCTCCACCCTTTTCATCGGAAATCGTACCACTTAAGCCTGAGGTTGTTATCTGTGAATGTACAGTAGTAACACCTATAACAAGCAATAATAAAAACAGAAGCTTTGTTTTCTTTACCATGATGATGAATTTAAAGTGTTAAAATAGTTTGATTTTGTGAAATTTTCTACAAAAATACATAATAAAGTTATGTTTATGCATGTTTGTCGCAAAGAAGTTATCAACAAAAACACTCAATTTTTCAAGTTATAAATTTCTTAATAGAAATTTTTCAACAATATGTAAAATTAGAAATTTAATGAATATATTTGCACTTTCATAAATTTCAGAAGGTTTAAGATGGTCTTAGTATACGTATTTATTAGAAAATTCAGTAATTAATTCAAACTAAATCAATAATCAAATTCAATTAAAAAAAATCTATTATGAAACTAAAACATGTCATTTTTGCTTTCATTGCTACAACTCTTATGGTTGGATGTGATAAACCAATAGAGTTAATAAGTGTTACTGTTAACCCTTCAAGTATTGTGTTTGAAGAATTGGGTGAAACTGCTAATTTAACTGCAACTCTTGCGCCTTTAGGGGCTGTTGCTAATGTAGTTTGGGAAAGTTCGGATACAGAAGTTATTACGGTTAGCGGTGATGGTCAAACTGCGGTTGTGACTGCTGTTGGCTATGGTAGTGCTAAAATTATTGCTTCAGCCGGAGGCTTTACATCTGAATCTAATATTACTGTAAAGGAAACAGATAGAGCAATGTTCGATTTACCTGAAATTTCTATAGCAGACTTAAAAGCTTTATATACAGGAACTGATGTAGTTTTGGATGGTACAAAGAAAATGATAGGTGTAGTAACTTCTGATATTGTAGGTGGAAACTCTACTTCTTTGAAAAACTTAATTGTAACCACCGAAGATAATTCAGCCGGTATTGCCATTCGTTTTTCTGATGCAAATAATGACTATGCAATGGGCGATCAACTTGAAATTAAGTTGGAAGGTAAATTAACAGCCTATGGTCAGGCAGCTCAGATTGAAATAAAAAAAGAAGGCAACACCTCAAAAATGGGTACTAAAACGATTACTCCCATCGTAACTACAGTAGAAGCTTTGAATTCCAATTACGATGAATTAGAGTTTTGTGTGGTTACTGTTCAAGGTAAAATCACCCCTGAAGCAGGGAAGGCAAATACTTTCGGTAATTCAGGATCGCATCAAAGCAATATACTGACCTCAAATGTAAGTGACGAAAATGTGGTGGTGTTTGTTGCGAGATATGCAAACTTTATTGATGATGAAATCCCTTCTAATACAGTTGCTGTCACAGGTGTCTTGCAAAGATTTAATGCAACAAAACAGCTTATTGTAAGAAATATAAATGATATTGTAGCAGTTGAATAAACTTTAAATATAATATTTTAGGTATATAAATAACGCCGATATACGCAAATTATAATGCAGTATATCGGCGTTATAAATATTATCCGTATGCCACTTTCTTAGCTAATGAATGGCTATCTTAAATGTATGATGTGTTACTCAAAACTCCGAAGTAAAATGAAATTTGATATTCTTAAAATCATTTTGAGCCATTTGCATTACGTAATTAGAGTCTGCTAAGAAAACATCTCTACCTTCCTTATCTACAGCCATAAATTGCGCTTTTCGCTTTTTAAAGTTCTCTAATTCGGTATGATTGTTACTTTCTATCCAACATGCTTTGTATAAGTTTATTGGCTCCCATTTACATTGTGCACCATATTCATGCAGTAGTCGATATTGTATCACTTCAAACTGTAACTGTCCTACTGTACCAATAATTTTTCTGTTGTTAAACTGATTTACAAAAAGCTGTGCAACTCCCTCATCCATTAACTGATTAATGCCCTTTTCCAATTGCTTAGTCTTCATCGGATCTGCATTTTCAATGTATTTAAACATTTCCGGTGAAAAACTTGGCAGACCTTTAAAATGTAATATCTCACCTGATGTTAATGTATCGCCTATCTTAAATGTACCGGTATCAGGTAATCCTATAATATCGCCTGCATAAGCATCATCTACAGTTTCTTTCTTTTGAGCCATGAAGGCAGTGGGAGAGGAGAACCTCATCATCTTTCCATGTCTTACATGTCGGTAGTTGACATTCCTTTCAAATTTTCCTGAACATATCTTTACGAATGCAATGCAACTACGATGGTTTGGGTCCATATTCGCATGAATCTTAAATATAAAACCTGAAAAGTTTTCTTCGTGTGGATCTATTTCTCGTTCTAAAGTTTCAGTATTTCTTGGGGAAGGTGCTATTTCAACAAAGCAGTCGAGCAGTTCTCTTACGCCAAAGGTGTTTAATGCAGAACCGAAAAATACAGGTGCTAAATCTCCTGCTAAATATTGTTCTGTATCAAATTCTGAATATACTCCGTTTATTAATTCTAAATCTTCCCTTAGTTTCTCAGCATCCGTATCGCCCACTAACTTGTTAAGTTCCTGATTGTTAATATCTGATAATTGTATGGACTCACTAATGGTTTGTTTGTTTGGCGTGTATAGTTCTACATTATCTTTATAAATATTATATACACCTTTAAATGAAAACCCTTGATTTATAGGCCAGCTTAGTGGTCGCACATTGATTCCTAATTCTTTTTCTAATTCATCTAAAAGTTCGAAAGGCTCTTTACCTTCCCTGTCCATCTTGTTGACAAAAATCATTACCGGTGTTTTGCGCATACGGCATACTTCCATCAACTTCCTTGTTTGAGTCTCAACCCCTTTGGCTGTGTCTACAACTATAATAACTGAATCAACGGCTGTGAGAGTACGATAGGTGTCTTCGGCAAAATCCTGGTGACCGGGTGTGTCTAATATGTTTATTTTGTAGTTTTTATATTCGAAACCCATTACTGATGTAGCTACAGAAATACCTCTCTGTTTCTCAATTTCCATCCAGTCGGATGTTGCTGTTTTCCTTATTTTATTTGATTTTACAGCTCCTGCGATATGTATTGCTCCACCAAATAATAATAATTTCTCAGTTAAAGTGGTCTTTCCGGCATCCGGATGTGCTATCACTGCAAATGTTCTGCGCCTGTTGATTTCTGTTTGTAAGCTCATTTTTTATGAGTAAAAAGAATTAGTAAATTTTCAAAAAGAGCGCAAATTTACAAAAAAGTAGGCAATTGGTAAAATACTTTAGTTACACATGCTTCTCTGCATGGTACGAAGATCGTACAAACGGACCACTTTCAACAAACTTAAATCCTTTTTCTAATCCTATCTTTTTATATTCTTTGAATTTGTCGGGATGTATATACTCAACTACTTGTATATGTTTTTTAGAAGGTTGCATATATTGACCGATTGTAAGAATTGAACAGTTATGTGCTAATGCATCGTCCATTAATTGAAGTATTTCTTCTTCTGTTTCTCCTAATCCGAGCATAATACCGGTTTTAGCTCTGTATCCTCTTGACGCTATGTGCTTTAATACACTCAAACTGGTATCGTATTTAGCTTTTGTCCTAACTAAAGGTGTGATTCTTCTAACTGTTTCGAGATTATGTGCTATGACATTTGGTTTCTCATCTACAATTAAATCAATAAATTCAGTTTTACCGTTAAAATCAGGAATTAAAACTTCGATTGTTGTATTTGGGTTTGTTTGCTTAATTGCTCTTATTGTTCTCGCCCAAAACCGTGCGCCATAATCGGGTAAATCATCACGGTCGACAGACGTGATAACGGCATGTTTTAAATTTAGCTGATTAATTGTGTCGGCAACCCTTTGCGGTTCGCCCGGGTCGGGTGGGTTAGGTCGACCGGTAATTGTATTGCAGAATTTACATGCTCTGGTGCATATTTCGCCTAAAATCATCAATGTGGCTGTTCCTCTACTCCAACATTCGCTTTGATTTGGGCAGCGACCGCTGGTACATATAGTGTTTAATCTCTTTTCTTTAATTAATCTGCTAACGTCACCATAGCTATCTTCACTGTATATCTTGTTGCGTAACCATTCAGGTTTGCGTACGTATTCCATATTTTATTTTTTTAATAAATGTTTTTTAAGTTCTGTAACCGACATGCCTGTTTGATTTTTTACGACTCTTTTTAAGGTGTCGGCAGATGTGAATCCACAGTTTTCAGCCAACATATTATTGGTAATAGTGTGGTTAGATAATATATTCCTTTTAACCTCTTCCACCCTGAAATTGTTCACAAGTGAGCAGAAATTTTGATTAAAATATTGATTGATTATCTGAGAAATATATGTTCTATTTGTACCTAACATGTTGGCTAAATCAAGTATAGTAAGGTTTTCATTCAAATATAATTTCTCATTTTCGAATAAATCCAAAATCTTTTCAGATAAGTTATTGCTTGTATTATCATTGGTAAGCTGAACAACATCATTTACTTCATTATTTTTTCTATCTTCTTCATCTTCTAACATTAATGAGAATTGGCTGTCAGTAGATTTTTGCTTAAAACCCATATATCCGACTAAGAAAAGTAGACTACTGAAAATGACAGAGGCAAACCCAATTAAAACTATATCATTTTGAAAATAATATTTTCCCAATAATGCGATAATAATGGAGCTTAACCCTGTCAATAATACCGAAGTATTAAGCAACTTCACATTTCTATGTTTACTGTCTTCGATATCAGAAAAATAGTGTTCTGCTACTACGGAGTATTTCTTCAATAGCCTCAAACTGAGAATCAGCACTAAAATGACTTGTATAATAAACACAAAACGAATTACAACAAACACAAAATTTATATAGGTTAGTCCAGTAAGTGTTGTACTTTTATCAAATAGCCATATTTGATAATCATTAAAGTCGGTGAATATAACGCCAAACATATATAATATTGTTAGAACAACAGGTGCAATAAAATAATATATATGCTTCTTAATTGAGAATTTAATATCAACAGTTAGTAATCTCAGATAAACATAATACATAGGATACACCATTAATGATGAAAATTGATATATCACGTCAATGTATTTATATATGTTTTTTATCGGATAGAAAAAACAAAAGTGAGACACATAAATAATTAATGAGAAAACCATGAATTTACCTAAAAATTTTCGGGCATTAGTGGCATTACATATAGGTAAATTGAGCAATACTGCCCAAAACAAAGTAACGTATACCGGATTCAACAATAAGATGGTTCTCAGCATATTTTTAAAATATCTGCAAAATTAATTAAAACAAACATGTTTTCAAATGATTTTCAGCATCATTTTTACTTTTTGCCCTATGATTTTTACTTTTTGCACTATTGAAAAATATTATTTGATCTACATTTGCATCGTCAATATATAACTTATCTATGCTGATTTATAATTTGTTTTCAGTCATACAAGCGAGATATATCTTGATTATATATACAACCAAAGTTTTTCTGATAGTTTGTAATTAACCCGGGGTTTCTAAAAATTCTCCGGGTTTTATCGTTAAATTTATTACTTTTGCATTCAATCTTTATATAGTATTTTATTTTTAAACTTATGCAATTTTTTCCTAATGCAAAGATAAATATCGGACTGAATATCACAGAAAAACGCTCTGATGGTTATCATAATTTAGAAACTATTTTTTATCCTATAGGCTTGAAAGATGAGTTGTTTGTGGATAAGTCTGAACGTATTACTAAAAACAAAACCGATTGTTTTTTACAAGAATTTGGAGTTGAAGTAACTAACAATCCAGAGAGAAACCTTGTAATTAAAGCTTTAAGATTGTTACAAGAAGAATTTGATATACAGCAAGTTGATATACATCTAAGGAAGAACATCCCTTTAGGTGCAGGTTTAGGTGGTGGTTCGTCTGATGCTGCCCATATGCTTATTGCGCTTAATGATTTGTTTGATTTGAAACTGACTGTAAATGAGCTTGAAAAATATGCAGTAAAAATTGGTGCTGATTGTCCGTTCTTCATTAAAAACACTGCTGTATTTGCTACAGGAATAGGAAATATATTCCAGCCAATAGATATAAATCTTTCCGGATATTATTTTGTTCTTGTTAAACCCGATGTGCATGTAACTACCGCTGATGCCTACTCATCCATTGTGCCCAAGAAAGCTGAGATATCATTAATTGAAACTATCAAACAACCCGTTAGTGCTTGGCGCGATTTGATATTCAATGATTTTGAGCCTGTAGTTTTTAAAAAGTATCCTATAATATATGAGGTTAAATCAACTCTTTATAAGATGGGAGCCGAATTTGCAATCATGTCAGGTTCAGGATCTTCAGTATATGGTTTATTTAAGGAGTTGCCAGAAAGTTTAAAAATGTTTGATAAGTATTTTGTTTTTGTTGATAGCTTTTAAATAAATATTGAGGTTTATGTTTTGAAAAGCCTTATTTTTGTCATCCTTTTGAAATATTAACAATGACTGAAAAACGTACTTATTCTAAAAATCGTCAACAAACAACAACGGTTATAGCACCTAATGAATTTGGTAAGTTGCCTCCGCAGGCACTCGAACTCGAAGAGGCTGTGCTTGGTGCCATAATGCTCGAAACTGATGCGTATTCCTTAGTGTCTGAAATTTTAAGACCGGAATGCTTCTATAAAATAGCACATCAAAAGATATTTTCGGCTATTCAAACTCTTGCTATTCAGCAGCAACCTGTTGATATGCATACTGTTACTGATCAGTTGAGGAAAAGTGGAACTATAGATGATGCAGGTGGTGCATACTATATTACATTGCTCACTGCTAAAGTTAACTCGGCAGCTCATCTTGAATATCATTCTCGTATTATAGTTCAAAAGTATCTTGCAAGAGAACTAATCAGAGTATCTTCAGAAATTCAAACTAAAGCTTTTGATGATAAGACCGATGTCGATGATTTGATGCAAGAAGCTGAAGGGATGCTCTTTGAAATTTCCCAACGTAATCTTAAGAAAGATGTTGTTCAAATCGATTCTGTAATTGAAGAGGCACGTAACAGGATGTTACAGGCTGCTAAAAGTCAAGGTGCGAGCGGTGTTCCAAGCGGTTTTCATGCTTTAGATAAAATAACATCCGGCTGGCAAAAATCTGATTTGATTATTATTGCGGCACGTCCTGCTATGGGTAAAACAGCCTTCATTCTTTCTATGGCTAAAAACATGGCTGTCGACTTTAACTCACCTGTTGGTGTTTTTTCTCTCGAAATGTCAAATGTTCAATTGGTAAATCGTCTGATTATGAATGTTTGCCAGATTGAAGGAGAAAAAATCAAGAACGGTCAGCTTAATGATTATGAATGGGAGAATTTTGACAGAGATATCACCAAGTTGATGGGATCACCGGTATATATAGATGACACCCCAAGTTTATCGGTTTTTGAATTACGTACCAAAGCACGAAGATTAGTGAAAGAACATAAAGTGCGCTGTATTGTTATCGACTACCTTCAACTTATGAATGCAACAGGAATGAGCTTTGGAAGCAGGGAGCAGGAAGTCAGTATCATTTCACGCTCTTTAAAAGGTTTAGCTAAAGAATTAGACATACCTATAATTGCCCTTTCTCAGTTAAATCGTGGTGTAGAGGGACGTACAGGTGCAGAAGGTAAACGCCCACAATTATCCGACCTGCGCGAATCGGGAGCTATAGAACAGGATGCTGATATGGTTGTGTTTATCCATCGTCCGGAATATTATAAGATTACTGAAGATACACAAGGTAACTCATTAATAGGTATAGCTGAAATTATTGTAGCTAAGCATAGAAACGGTAAAACAGATGATATCAGATTGAAATTCAAAGGTATTTATGCAAAATTTATGAATCTTGATGATGAAAACAGCGATGATGATAATGCAAGTTTCTCTGCATATCATACCATATCATCAAAAATGAATGATTCGCATAGCTTTAGTAATATGGGACAATCGAGATCGGACGAACCACCATTTTAAGGTTACTGTTCCATATAATATGAATTTTTATTGTATGTTTGCATTGTTGAAAAAGTTACCAGCATGTTAATCTACATGTACAAAGATTTATGTGTACTGTAAAAAACTTATAGTAAAAGTCACGAGTTTAAATAAAAATTATTAAAATCACAAAATAGAACTATATATCATTTGTTGCAATCAATAATTATTACGATATTTGCAGCTCGAAATATTAAAGATATAATTTAGTTAACACAAAATGACAAACAATGAAAATTGGCAAGGTCGTCCAAGAAAGACGGTTACCGGTGCCAGCCGTGATGGTAAAGCGTATGAGAAGCGCGAAGTGAAATCTATACTAAAAGGTTCACGAGGAACATCAAGATTCCCAAATGATAGCGAAAGAGGCTCAAATTCATCTTATAACTCAAATTACGAAAGGAACGATAATCGTCCATTTAACTCAGATAGAGGAGGGGATAGTCGCTCATTCAACTCAGACAGAGGAGATAACCGCAGATATAATTCTGAAAGAGGCGATGGTCAACGTCCTGAGTTTAAGCAAGGTGGTCGTCCTCGTATAACTGTTAGAAAACCTAATAGTTACGAGAATGTAAGTCCAACGCGATTTAATGATTCCGAAGGACAGCAACGTCGTCCTCGCGTTACAGTAAAGAAAAGCTCAGGTGGTGGATATAACAGGGATAATCGTTATGATAATCAAGACCCTAACTATCGTCCAAGACCAAGAACATCTGACTACAATCCCAATGCTAAATACAGCAAGAAAAAGCAATTTGAATATCGTAGAAATGAAGTGGATTTAACTAAGCCTGTTCGCTTAAATAAATTTTTAGCTAATGCCGGAATTTGTTCTCGTCGTGAAGCTGATGAATTTATTAAAACAGGTGTTATTTCAGTAAATGGTGAAATAGTAACTGAAATGGGCGTTAAAGTGATGCATACTGATAAAGTTATGTTTCACAATCAATTAGTAAGATCAGAAAGAAAAGTTTATTTACTATTGAATAAACCTAAAGATACTGTTACTACAGCAGAAGATACACATGAGCGAAGAACAGTTCTTGATTTAGTGAAGAATGCATGTAGCGAAAGAATTTATCCTGTAGGTCGTTTAGATAGAAATACAACAGGGGTGTTGTTGTTGACAAACGATGGCGATCTGGCATCCCGTTTAACACATCCTAAATACGATAAGAAAAAGATTTACCATGTAACTCTTGACAAACCACTTGAAATACCTGATTTCGAGTCGATTATAGAAGGAGTTATGTTGGATGATGAAAAGGTTGCTGCTGATGCTTTAAACTTTATCAGAGATGACGATTTTCGCCAGTTAGGAATTGAAATACATTCTGGACAGAACAGGGTTATTAGAAGAATATTCGAGAAATTAGGTTATAAAGTAGTACGCTTGGATAGAGTGTTTTTTGCAGGATTAACAAAGAAAAATCTCTTAAGAGGTAAATATCGCTTCTTGTCAGAAAAAGAAGTTAATATGCTAAAAATGGGTGCTTACGAATAATTTTTAATTCAACTATATTGAAGCTCCTTTGTTATTATTAGCAAGGGAGTTTTTTATATTAAAAGCAAATTTCCAAATAGTGAAGAAAACATTTTTTTCAAAAGTCTTACGATTGATTCGTAATTTGTTATTAATATTATTTTTATCATCTATTGCAATAACGATATTATATCGTTTTGTACCTGTTTATGTTACGCCTTTAATGATAATTCGGTCTGTTGAATCTATATTGGATGGTGAGATGCCCAAAAATAGTAAAAAGTGGGTGCCTATAGAAGATATTTCACCGCATATGATACAGGCGGTAGTGGCTTCAGAAGATAATTTATTTATGGAGCATAATGGTTTTTCGATTGAAGATATTAAAAGAGCTTGGAATCATAACAAAACAGGAAAGAGAATACGTGGAGGTAGTACTATATCTCAACAGACGGCTAAGAATGTATTTCTCTGGAATAAAAGATCTTATGTGAGAAAAGGATTAGAAGCGTATTTTACTGTGCTGATAGAGATTTTCTGGTCTAAAAAGCGAATAATGGAAGTGTATTTAAATGTTATCGAAACCGGTAAAGGGATATATGGGGTAGAAGCAGCTTCTTTGGAATATTTCGGTCGTACATCTTCAAAATTAACTCAGTCGCAATCTGCACTGATAGCAGTATGTCTGCCAAACCCACGAAGATTTAATCCTGCACATCCGTCTCCTTATATCCAAAAGAGAAAAAGTCAGATTCAAAATTTAATGTATAAAGTCCAAAAAGTTGATTTCTCAAACACTATAAATAAAAAAGAAACCAAACAAAAACGTAAATGATATGCATCAAAAAATAAAGTATATAGACTGGGGCTTAATTGATTATAATGAAGCTTGGAAGAAGCAGGAAGAGATATTTTCAGATACTATAAATAAAAAACTACAATCTCAACCTACAGAAAATAATTTAATATTTTGCGAGCATCCTCATGTTTATACTTTAGGAAAAAGTGGAGACGAGCATAATTTACTTTTGAACTATATTCAGTTGCAGGCTAAAAATGCTCAATTTGTTCATACAAATAGGGGAGGAGATATCACTTATCATGGACCGGGACAGATTGTAGGATATCCGATTTTTGATTTGGAGAACTTCAAAATGGGCTTAAAGGATTATATTTTTACAGTGGAAGAATGTATAATCGAATTGCTATCACAATATGACATTAAAGCATCGAGATTAGAAAAAGCAACCGGTGTTTGGTTAGATGCTGATAATAAACGTGCAAGAAAAATCTGTGCGATTGGTGTAAGAAGCTCAAGATATGTTACCATGCATGGTTTTGCATTAAATATCAACACAGATTTGAATTATTTTGAATATATCAATCCCTGTGGTTTTACCGATAAGGGTGTCACTTCCTTAGCAAAAGAATTAGGAACAATTCAAGATTTTCAATTAGTTAAAGATAGGTTGAGGAAGATATTTGAAAAGAAGTTTATAGTTTCGAGTTTGGAGTTCTGAGTTAGGAGATAAAAGATAACTCCATACTACATACTCCATACTCCAAACTCAGAACTTCCTACAACGTCTTAATAATCTTAATAGTTCTATTCCCTACATTAACAAAATATACTCCCTTTTGAAGATTATCAATGTAAATAGTTTCATAATCGGAGCTGCATCTTTGTTCTAATACAATTTTTCCTGAAATATCAATTATCTTAATCATTTCCCCTTCAGAGTCAGACACATTGAAATGACTGCTTACTAATGTTGGGAAAATAATGTTTTTCTGCTCGATTAATTCTGTTGATGAAAAGTCGGTATTAGAACGATTGAATGTAGGTACTTGTACGACCCATTCATCACCGCCATCAGGATAGCGAGAGTAACTCATGTCTTTTGATAATTCAGGGATAGTAATTTCATCTACTATAACTATTTCTCCATATGGATTTTTCCTTGATAGGGTAATTGTCTCTCCATCTTTGCTGATTTTAAAGTCAGCATGTAACGCACCTTGTTCAACTTGTTCGTCTGCCCAAATAATAATTCGCCCTTTAGCAGGTATGGTTGTTTTTGAAGGCTCTGTATCGGTAATAGGAGATAGTGTTAAATTTGAAGAATTATCGCTTAAATACCAACCTGATATATTCACGCTTTCTTCACCTTTATTATATATCTCTATATAATCATCATACTCATTATATTCATCTTGAACAAAAGAATTGCTCGCAACTATTTCATTTAAAACTATCTGTGAATCTTCGAATGGATCTATTACTTCTACTTCTTCAAAAATTGCTTTCAATTTAATATCATTATTTAAAGAAGTAGAAAATTTAGGGTCAGTTTGAGTGGTAAATTGATTATCAGTTTTCTTTGATGTCAGTGTTAATTCAAATACCATATCCGAACTGGTTGCATTGACTTGATGTACTTCCGCAGCAATTACGTTATTTCCTTTTTTCAGAAAACTCTGAGGTACATCGAAATACACCCATTCACCATTATTGTATGTGTTGGTTAATGTATTAAATTCCAACTTTCCCGATGGGAGATTATATCTACCTATTTCCACATCATTTATATAAACTGCAACTCCATCATCAACATAAACTGCAATTTGAATATTGTCTAATTCTGAAGGGTCACTTACATTAAAAGTTTTGCGAAAATAACTTGTGATATACTTATTGCCGGTATTTCCTCCATAGCTTATAGTGGTTGTAACTGATGGGAAATTAGCCCCATATCCAAATGGTGCTCTTGCGTTTGACCACGAACTTGATGAATATTCAGCTTTATACCAATTCTCAGAAGGTTTACCGTTTCTATCCCAATAATCCCAAGTAGCTTTAAGAGGAATTAGAATATTCTCTTTTACAGATGAATAAACTTCCCAATATTTAAATTTAAGTCCGGGATGCTCAATAGCTTCTATCGATAATTGACGATTTTTGAAGTATTTTAAATTAATCTTGTTTTGTAAAAACTCTTCTGAATTAATTAAATATGTGTTCTTGTCTGCATTGGAGCTTATATCAACCGATTGATAAGGTGTTCCACTGTTATATTGATTCGTAATAAAAGTAAAAAAACTATTGGGTCTGTGTAGAGAAAATTGCTTCATCTTGTTAATTTCAAATTCAAAATTATTATTACCGCCCCATCGTTGTTTGTGATAAACAAATTCCTTTCGTATAGCATTAGCTAAACTGTCCATTATGTTATTAACCCTGTTAGTCTCAAAAGTAGATGATATATGAATACAAACCCTATCTAAGAATTTACTTTTAAAAATTGGATTTAACATTAATCTTTTGAAAACAACTGAAGATGGATCTGATGCGTTTTGCACATGAGTAACCGTATTGTCATTATGCTGATTTTCTCCATGTAAATTAAAACCGAAATCAGTATCATATAATATCCATCTCCACTGACCATTATCTTTTTTCTTCCAAGTTTTTAGATTGTTGTGAGGCCAATCAGTATTGTTGAAGAACATTTGAGCGATATAGTAGTCAATCAGATTCTCGACATCAACCATTGATAATGCACTATTGTATATCTCAGTATTTGTAATGTCGTTATTTCTAACATAATTTACTAAAGATGTGAAAGGTTCTTTTGATACTGTCGTATGATCCAACAAATAGAAATCCTCTTCATCTAAATCATAATTAGAATACAAATAATCTTTATTAGAACGTTCACGCAGATTCTGAATGCCATAATATTGTCCATTCATAAAGCATACTGCAGGCTGATAAGCTAAATAATCGATATTCATTCTATTTGCAACCAATGTTTGCATAAATCCATCACGCATCATAGTATTTGCAAAATCATTTCCTGAATTACGAATCTGAATATCTTTATATTTCCTGTTTGGTTTTGATGCCCAAAAAATATCATATCTTAGTCTGTTATCGCCGAATTTTTTTCTTGGTGATATCTTTAATGATTTTTGAGGATTAATTGTACGTGACCATCCTCCTGATATTGCAATATCTAATTCTTGATTCAGACACGAATTTCCATTAACATCAAAAAGTTCATAATTTGCAGGTCGACTCCAATCTTGATTCCAGTTTACCGCTTCATTTGTACCATTTCCCGGAATTCCATTAGTACCTTTCACGTAAATCCCTATCGTATTGTCTGTTAGGTTTTTATTATCGGTGATAATTGAAGACACAGGAAGATCGAAAGTTCTCTCATTTATAAAGTAAGTTGCAGAAGCAATTTTTCCGGGAAGCTTTTGATTGGATAGACATATTGCTCTTATAATAGTTGTTTTTGTTATATTGATACCAGTTTGAGCATTGTATTTTGAAGATGTTGTATTTGGTTCGCGTCCATCTGTTGTAAAATATATAGTTTCTCCGGTTGCCGGTGTTTCAAATTTACAAGTAAACCCTGATTTATAAAAACCGCCTGGAGTGATAAATTTAGGGGTTGAACATTGTGTTGCTGACCATTTCTTACCATTATTCGATGCACCGTTACTATATTCGGAAAAATAAACCCATTCATTTGCACCGTCTTGAATCCTGCCAAAGGAGGTGTTTCTATGTTGAGCAGGATACTCAACCATATCGGCAACTTCGCCGGATTTGTTTATAAGGTATAATTTACCACCTTCAGGGTTTAATTTGAAGTTTGCATGATTAATCTTGTCTTCACGTTCAAACCATAAAACAGCAAAACCTCCGGGAGCTATTCTAACGATGGGAGGTCTCCACTTATTAATATCTGATAAATCATCAGTAAAATAATAATCTCTAATATTAATTGTTTCTGATGCACTTGAATTGAAAACTTCAACCCACATACTATAATTATAAGAATTATCTATGACAGCCGACACATTGTTGGACATAATTTCGTTGATTTTTATTTGTCCGTTAATGTTTTTAACCGATAATAGTGCTAATAATAATAGTAAATGAAAACTTATATTTTTATATGTCATGCTTTGTTAATAAAGATTTTGCACGTGAAGTTTCATTTGAATATATACTCCACAAATGCTTCCATAGCTTCGTATGAAGCCAGACCGAGTTGTTGATACAGCGAGGCAGTAGCTCTGTTTCTATCTTCCGAGCGCTGCCAAAACAATCTTTCATCATTACCCAAAAATGGAGCACTTTCCATTTGTGATTGGTGACGAAGTATTGATTTACGCTTATTTAATAATTGTTCCGGACTAATTGGTACTGCCATTTCGATATAGTCGATTTCCCACTCAGCCCAAGCTCCTCTGTACATCCAAACTCTGCACTCATCCATTATTCCTTCTTTGTTAAGCTCATCTATTGCTGCCAATGCTGCATTCAAGCATACTTTATGTGTACCATGAGGGTCGGCTAAATCACCTGCTACAAATATCTGATGTGGTTTAATGCTACGAATTAAATCCATAGTAATAAGCACGTCCTTTTCTGACAGATTACTCTTTTTCACTGTACCTGTCTCATAAAACGGTAAATCGAGGAAATGTACATCTTCAGGCTTTAAACCAACAAATCTACATGCCGAACGAGCTTCCTCGCGCCGAATTTGTCCTTTTATGAACAATAAATCTTTGTATGTAGAAGGTTTCATCTCTTGCTGACCTAAGAGGGCTGAAAGAACTTCGTCTAATTTAGCATCTATATCAGCACCGTTTTTATTGTATTTGCTCGACATATTCCTCATTAATGAAATATATCTTATAACTTCTTCATCGCCAACAGCAATATTCCCTGAAGTTTGATATGCTACATGCACCTCATGATTTTGATCGACAAGTCGCTGGAATGTTCCTCCCATTGAAATAACATCGTCGTCGGGATGTGGACTGAACACTAAAACTCGTTTAGGGTAGGGTAGTGCCCTTTCCGGACGATTTGTGTCATCAGCATTTGGTTTGCCACCGGGCCAACCGGTAATCGTATGTTGCAAATCATTGAAAATCTGAATATTCACATCATATGCAGAACCATATTTGACTAATAATTCATCTAAACCATGTTGATTATAATCTTTATTAGTCAGCTTCAGAATTGGCTTTTGAGTTTTTTCACATAACCACACTATAGCTCTTCTGATAAGCTTGTTTGTCCAGTCACACGACCCAACCAACCAAGGGTGACTAACTCTTGTAAGTTGCTGTGCAGCATTGACATCCATAACTATTTTAGCATTTTTATGCAGTTGTAAAAGTGAAGCAGGAACATTATCATCAGCTTTTTCTTCAACAATCTTTTTTATTATAGAAGCCTTATGTTCACCCCAAACGGCTAAAGTTAGCTGTCGTGCATCCATCAACTGGGCTAACCCAATTGTAAATGCTAAAGTTGGAATTTCATCAATGGTATTGTAAAAAGATTTCAAATCAGCACGTGATTGATCATCTAAAAGCATCAATCGTGATCTTGAGCCGATATTCGAACCCGGTTCGTTATAAGCAATATTCCCAACTAAGCCAACACTGACAAGCACATAATCAAGTCCACCTTTTTCCTCAATCAGTTTGTCATACGACTGACAGAAATCATGTATGTCCTCATTGTTTTCATTAGATAACAGGGTATGAAAATTATCAGGATTGAAATCTACCCTTTGAAGTAAATTCTCTTGAATGATATATGTGTTAGCATGCTGACTATGTGAGGTAAAAGGATAAAATTCCGTTAAATTAAAAACAATTACATTTTTAAAACTTAAGCCCTCTTTCTTATGTAACCATACTAATTCTTCATATACATTTATAGGTGAGAAACCACCCGGCAAACCTAATACACAAGGCTTGTTTTCATCCTGTTTTTTTCTGATAATCTTTGCAATTTCTAAAGCTATTTGTTTTGAACCTTGTATTTCATTATCATAAATCTCGGTATCAATTTTTTCAAATTGGGTCTGTCTGATTTTGTCAATTGCATCAATCGGACGATAATAACGCTCCGGAACTCTTTCTAACGTAATTTTTGAACTTAAATCGAAATGCATATTTTTTTAATTTTATTGTATATGGTGATTAGTGATTGGTAAATAGTGATTGGTAAATAAAATCAATAAACACTAAACACTAAACACTAAACACTAAACTATTGACCATAAACCCCTTTACCACTATTCACTCTAAACTCTGAACTCTAAACTACATACTCAAAACTCCTCACTAATCACAGAATATTTCCTAACAATCTGTTGCATAATCTCATACTTTTTCTCTTGTTGCTCTAACAAACGAAACTGCGCTAAAGTTCGTTGCCAGTTGTGCTCCGGATGTTGAATTTTATAATATGTATCGCCATTGAGATAATCGGTATAAAAACGTACAGTTTGCATATATGAAAGCATTTTTGCACCTAAGGCAAGATTATCTAATTCCAATTCGGTCAGGAAAGTTGCTTTTTCTAAATATCCTTTTGTGTAAGCTTCATAGATGTCTAAATTCACATCAATATTATCTAAGTTGATATCATCTTCTGCACATGTATTTGCTGCAGTACGCATAAAATCACCAAAATCAGACAGAACAGTACTAATCATCATAGTGTCAAGATCCACTATGCAGCAAGGTTCATCTTTATCATTAAATAAAATATTATTGACTTTAGTATCGCAATGATTAATTCTACTGGGCAATTCACCTTCTCGCATCAGCTTTTGAGGTAGACACATCTCATCAGCCCTTCTTAATAATTCATCCAACATCCACACTGTTTTTTGTAATCTTCCGGCAATGTTCTCATTAGCAGCATCTTTCATTTGCTGAACTCTAAATTCAACATTATGAAAATTCGGAATACTGTCGATTAATAAATTTGCAGGAATATCAGCTATCATATTATGAAAATCACCAAAAGCTTTTCCTGTTTCATAGGCTAATTCAGGCGTGATAGCATCAAAACTGTGAGTGTTTTTGATGTTAATATATATTCTCCAATAATTTCCTTCGTTATCTTTGTGGTATAACTTTCCATCTTTTGTTTCGATAAGTTGTAGTACTCTTTGAGATAAATCAGTAACACCTGTTTCCTGATATTTTTTTCTGAGATGATCTGTTACAATTTTTATATTGTTTTGAAGACCTTCAACATCCTTAAAAATATTATGATTTATTCTTTGGAGAAAATAGGATTCATCATCGTCATTTTTGCCTGTTAGAATAAAAGAATCATTGATATGACCAATCTTTAGTGGGGTAATGTTTGCGATTTCCGTCTTTAATTTGAATTGATTAATTATGTTTTCCATTATGATATTTTTTAAAACTCCACAAAAATACTTCAAAATATTTTAACCTCCTAACTATTAATTAATAATAATAAGGGAACTAATGAAATTTGGTGTTTTTGGATGATATTGTACTAATCGTAATAATAATAAGATCGTTCACCATAAGGTTATCGATTCGTTCGATATTTGGTTATCGATTCTTTCAACATGAGGGTAAAGATGTATCATATATAAATACACACCATCCCTAACGAACAATTCAGTAAAACCGAATAGTGACGTTTCAAATTCGTTCCATGTCAAGTTCAATCGTAATTTGTAAATCTGTAAATCGTAAATAATCTCTACCCAGGCAGATAATCCAAACATAATATAACGAGGCATAAACTTAATTCTAAAAAATTTATTAAAATATTTTGCCATATAAAAATAATGTATTACGTTTATACCAGTTTAAAATAATAATTTCGTACTAACAATTCTAATACATAGTATTATGACTAAAACGATAACATTTAATGAGTTAAGGAGGATAAAGGATTCGCTCCCAAGTGGCAGTATGGCCAAGATCGCTGAAGAACTTGGTCTGGAAAAAGAATCAGTAAAGAATTATTTTGGTGGAAAGAACTATGATGACGGTCATAGTGTTGGCGTACACATCGAACCCGGACCGGATGGGGGATTAGTTATGCTCGACGATACCCAAATTTTAAATGTTGCATTAAGAATGCTTGAAGAAAATAGGTCTTAAATTCGTGATGTTATTATTCACACAAAAAGCAGTGATAGGTTTTATTCACTGCTTTTTCTTTACATACAATAGTATAACGCCATGATACAACTCCCTGAGGCTTTTGTTGAACGTACAAAAACATTATTGGCTGATGAGTTTTCTGCTTTTGAAAAGGCTCTAAACGAAACTGTACCTGTATGTGTAAGAGTAAATGATAAAATTGTTGACTTATCTCCATCTGACACTAAAGTTAAATGGTGTGATGATGGTTTTTATTTTGATGAACGACCAATTTTCACTGCCGACCCTCTTTTGCATGCAGGTGCTTATTATGTGCAAGAAGCAAGTTCTATGTTTCTTAACCAAGTGGTTGATGTATATATGCAAAACGTAAATTATGTATTGGACTTATGTGCAGCACCCGGTGGAAAGTCAACTTTGTTGTCGCAGTATTTACCAAAGGATTCTTTGCTGGTAAGTAATGAGTTTGTACGATCAAGGGCTATGATTCTTGCTGAGAATATGACAAAATGGGGTAATCCTAATATTGTGGTTACAAATAACTCTCCTAAAGATTTTGAAAAGTTACATGGTTTCTTCGATGCAGTCATAGTTGATGCTCCTTGTTCAGGTGAAGGTATGTTTCGCAAAGATCCGGACGCTATAGGTGAATGGAGTGTGCAAAATGTACAACAATGCGTAATTCGTCAAAAATCGATAATAGAGGATGTATGGGATAGTCTGAAAAATGAAGGTGTTTTTGTGTATAGTACCTGTACATATAATAAAGAGGAGAATGAAGATAATGTTGAGTGGATATGTAAAACATTGGGTGCAGAAATATTACCGATTGATATAAGTAAATTCGATGGTATAATTCAAACCGAATTCGGATATAGATTTTTTCCTCATAAAGTTAAAGGAGAAGGCTTTTTTATTTCAGTGATGAGGAAAATAAGTGAAAATACAGTTTCCGAAATTAAGATAAAGAATAATAAAAAAGACAATAAGCTGATTGATAGACATAAAGAATTTTCTAATCAGATAAATAATGCTGATGATTTTGAAATAAAAGAATTAAATCAAAAGATTATTGCTTTTCCTAAAAAATATTATTTTGAGTGTTTGTATTTGGAAAAACACTTTAATTGTATTTTAAATGGAGTTGAAATAGCTGAAATTAAGGGTAAAGATATTATTCCTTCACATCAATTGGCTTTGTCAAAAATTATAAATATAGATGCTTTTGATACGGTTGAACTCAATTATGAAGCAGCAATAGCTTTTCTGAGAAAAGAAAGCATAAACATTAATGATGAAATTCCACGTGGCTATATTTTAGTTACTTATCAGCATTTACCTTTAGGATGGATTAAAAATTTGGGTAATAGAGCTAATAACCTTTATCCACAACATTGGCGTATTAGAATGAGTTTTTGAAAAAGTTTAGCTATTTTTGTGAAAATAATTTTAGTAAAGCTGAGGATTTATAAATGAAGATAAATAATAGTTTGATTATAAGAGTATTAATTGTGTTATCAGGTGTTTTCTTGTCTTCCTGCTCAAGTATGCTTTATACCACAATTGATGTTTTACGTCCCGCTAAAGTCAGTTTTCCTGAAGATATTGATAATTTACTTATAGTAAATAATACAGTAGCTCAACCTTCAACTTATGGGCACAAGACGGAATCGTTTAATGCTAAACCAAAAAGCGTTACTATCGACACAGATAGTTTAGTATATTTTGCTTTAGCTTCTTTTTCAGAATCAGTTTCGGAAAGAGAATTTTTTAATTCTGTAGATGTTATTTATGAATCTCAAAATGAAAGTAATGATTTTTATTCGGTAGCTTTACCTTCTTCAGGAAAATTATCATCCCTTTCTAAACAATATGGTGCAAATGCTATAGTTTCATTGAATAGGATGATTGTAAACAGCACATTAGGTGAATTTTATAATGAGGAAGAAGCAAGTTTTATAGCATATATTGAAGCTCAATATGAATATAACTGGACAATTAGTTTTCCCGAAAAGAATCATATTTTCTCGTTGGTTACAAAAGATACTGTATATTGGGAGATTGAGAATTACTCAAGAAATAATGCTTTAAAATCGCTTCCTGACAGAAAGATTGCACTTATAGACGGTGCAATCATTTCTGGGAGAAAGGCTGTAAACCAATTTATTCCTTATTGGGAACGTGAAGATAGATATTTCTTTAATCTATCAGATAAGATATTTAAAATAGGTCTTGATTCGGTATATGTTAAGAATTGGGACAGTGCAATAACTCAATGGGAAACGTTGATTAAAAGCAATACCGGACCAAATAGAAAAGCTAAGTTATTACATAATCTTTCTGTTTTATATGAAATTAAAGGAGATATAAAAAAAGCTTATGAGTATTCAAATGCTTCATTAGAAACAATGCTTGAATCCTTATTATTCAATTACAATGAGTATTTGTTAATATTAGAACAAAATGAATCTTTACAAAAACGATTAAAAGAAGTTGATCTTCTCAAAAAACAACTTGGAGAAAATTAAATTTGAAAAATACATTAAAATATATGAGTTATGGATAAAGTCATTCTAACCCAATCTGATATTGAGATATTAAAAGAGAAAGGTATTTCAGAATCACAAGTTAAGGAACAATTGAAAATTTTCGAAACCGGTTTTCCTTTTCTACCTATTGTTCGTTCAGCAGACCCTAATAATGGTTTACTGCTGGTTCCTAATGATGATTTAGCCGGCTATGTAGAGGAATGGCAATCTTATCTTGAAAAGAATAAAGATGTAGTTAAATTTGTACCTGCTTCCGGTGCGGCAAGTCGTATGTTTAAAGATTTGTTTGAATTTTTGGATGATGAAATTGACCTTCCATCAGATAAACCGGTAATTGAGTTTTTCGAGAAAATAGAGAAATTTGCTTTTTATGACTTGCTTAATAAAAGTTGTGTTTCTCTACATGGCAAAGATATACCAACTCTAATGTCAGAAAAGCAATTTAAGGCTGTTGTTGATGCGCTTTTAAATGCTAAAGGATTGAATTACGGCGCATTACCTAAAGGTTTACTTTTATTTCATAAATATGAGAAAGGTAAAAGAACACCATTGATGGAACATCTTGCTGAGGGTGCAATGTATACTAAAAATAAAAGTGCCAATGTGAAAATTCATTTTACTGTGTCATCTGAACATAGAGAACTTTTTGAAAAGCATTTTGAAGAGGTAAATAAGGAATACACAAAACAATATAATGTAACTTATGCAGTATCTTTTTCTGAACAAAAACCTTCTACAGACACTATTGCAGCAGACGAAAATAATCAGCCTTTTCGGGATAATGGAGAATTGCTGTTCCGTCCGGGTGGTCATGGTGCATTAATAGAAAATCTAAATGATATTGATGCTGATGTGATTTTCATTAAAAATATTGATAATGTAGTTCCGGATGCATTAAAAAATCCAACAATAATTTACAAAAAAATGATTGCTGGTCTGTTGGTCAAACTTCAGAAACAAGCTTTCAAATATCTTAAATTAATGGATAACGGATTATTGACAGATGAAAAACTTTGGGAGATAGCAGGTTTCTGCGAAGCAAGTTTAAATAATATCAATCCTATTATATCAGGTTTAAAGGGTAGGGAACTTCAGGATTATTTGTATGGCAAATTAAATCGTCCGATACGTGTTTGTGGTATGGTAAAAAATACAGGCGAACCGGGTGGTGGACCGTTTTTAGCAATTAATTCCGATGGTACGGTTTCAACTCAAATTTTGGAAAGTTCACAGATTGATATGACTAATCCTGCGGAAAAAGATAAAATGATGAAATCAACTCATTTTAATCCGGTTGATTTAGTCTGTGGGGTTAAAGACTACAAAGGAAAGAAATTTGATTTATTAAAATATGTAGATAAAAACACAGGATTTATTTCTCATAAGTCTAAAAACGGTAAAGCCCTTAAAGCTCTTGAGTTACCAGGTTTATGGAATGGTGCAATGTCTGATTGGAATACTGTCTTTGTAGAAGTTCCTGTAACTACGTTCAATCCGGTTAAGACGGTGAATGATTTGCTAAGAGCAGAGCATCAGTAATGATAATGTGCTAATATTGTTACATTGTCTTCTATTCTGCCATATTATGAAAAACATTCTGTACATCTTCATCATCTTCAATTTTGTCAAGAAGTTTTTGAACCTGTGCTTGTTGTTCTTCATTTAATTCCTTCATATCGTTAGGGATGCGTTCAAATTCTGCTGAATGAATTTCAAATTGATTTTCTTCAAGATATTTTTGAATAGACGAATACGATTGGAAATCACCGTACAAGATTATATCTCCTTCATCTTCAACTAATTCGTCAACACCATAGTCGATTAATTCAAGTTCAAGATCATCCAACGAAACACCATCTTTAGGTGTAATTTTAAAAACACATTTATGATCGAACAAAAACTGTAAAGATCCGGTTGTACCTAAAGAACCACCATATCGGTTGAAATAGCTACGAACGTTTGCAACTGTGCGTGTAGGATTGTCGGTTGCGGTTTCTACAACGATAGCGATACCATTCGGACCGTAACCCTCATACACCATTTCTTTATAATCAGCCTCATCTTTTGATGTAGCTTTCTTAATAGCCCTGTCAACATTATCTTTAGGCATATTCTCCTTCTTCGATTGCTGTATTAAAACTCGCAAACGAGGATTTGTCTCTGGGTCAGAACCGCCTTCTTTTACTGCTATCGTTATTTGTTTACCTATTTTGGTGAAAACACGTGCCATGTTTCCCCAGCGTTTCATTTTGGTTGCTTTCCTATATTCAAATGCTCTTCCCATTTTGATTAATGTGCTAATGTAAAAATGTGCTAATATGCAAATGTGTTAATGCGGTCTATGGTCTATAGTCTATAGTCAAAACACTCAAAACACTCAAAACTCTATACTCCAAACTATTTACTATTGACCAATCACTAATTACCAATCACCAATCACTAAATAGACATGTGTTAATAAAATGTGCCAATTTACCTTTAATCCCTCATACACAATGGATTATTGGCAGATTGGCACATTAGCTCATTGGCAAATTGTATTTATGCGTTTTTTGCTTTTTGTACTATTGCGCTGAATGCTTCCGGATGATTCATTGCTAAATCAGCCAATACTTTACGATTCATTTCGATACCTGCCTTATGCAATGCGCCCATTAATTTTGAATAAGATAAACCCTCCAAACGTGCGGCTGCATTTATACGTTGGATCCATAATGAACGGAAGTTGCGTTTGTTAACTTTTCGGTCGCGGTAAGCGTATTGCAAACCTTTTTCCCAAGTGTTCTTTGCAACAGTCCATACGTTGCGGCGACCACCAAAATAACCTCTTGTGAGGCTCAAAATTCTTTTTCTTCTTTTACGTGAAGCTACGTGATTTACTGATCTTGGCATAATTAAAAATGATTTGTGAATGTCAGCGTTTCAAAATTTGAAAGCTTTAGGCTGTGCATTCTGATTTTTTTAATAAGAAAATGTTTTAAAAGACGATTAATAAAATTAAACGCAAAGCATTTGTTTAACGTTCTTTTCATCACAGCTTGCAATTATGCCCGTGTGAGTTAAATTACGTTTTTGCTTTGTTGTTTTTTTAGTTAAAATGTGTCTCTTAAATGCATGTTTCCTTTTAACTTTTCCTGTTCCGGTAAGGGCGAACCTCTTTTTGGCACCGGAGTTAGTCTTCATTTTTGGCATTTGTAATAATATTTAATTGTTTTGAAATTTGTTATGCTTTTGCTTTCTTTGGCGCAATAGTAATTATCATTCTTTTACCTTCGAGTTGCGGAAGTTGTTCAGGTTTTCCGTACTCTTCAAGTTCTTGAGCAAAGCGGGCTAATAATGATTCACCCTGATCTTTAAACAAAATCGAACGACCTTTAAAGAAAACGAAAGCCTTGACTTTGTTTCCGTCTTTTAAAAACTCTTGCGCATGTTTAAGTTTAAAATTAAAATCATGATCATCGGTTTGCGGTCCGAAACGTATCTCTTTAATAACAATTTTTGTCGAATGAGCTTTTTTCTCTTTTTCGCGCTTCTTTTGTTGATAGAGAAACTTCTGATAATCAATAATCTTGCAAACAGGTGGAACAGCAGTAGCTGATATTTCTACTAAATCCAACTCCAAATTATCTGCAATTTTTATAGCTTCCTCCAACGAATATACACCCGTTTCTACATTATCACCTACCAGTCTGACTTCTTTCACGCCCTTTATGTGTTCGTTAATTCTATGGGGCATCTCTCTGACCGGAGCCTTTCTTTGTCTGATAATCAATTGTTTAGCTATAGTTTGTTTCCTCCTTAATTAAATGATTTATACTGAAATTATTTTTTAAACTTTTGAGCGCGCAAATATACGAAATTATTTTTGAATTTTAAATATATGATAAGTAAGTTGATGAGTTTTTTTTGGTTAACTGCTCTAAATTAACATTTAACGAAGAAAGCTTGTTGGATACAATGAACTTTTATGAGATTGTTTTTGTTAAAGGCTTTATATTCTAATATTAATTAATGTAAATTTTATGTCATGAAGAAAGACAAATCACCGAATTTCAAAGAGATGATAGGTAACCTCCATCTTTATTTTGTATTTTTCTTGTTTGTTATAAGTTCAGTAGGAATAGTGCAAGCAGAAACTACTCAAACCATTATTACGCCAAACACTCGGGCAGATTATGATTATTTTGGAAAAACAGTCTCCTTAAATGGAGAATATGCTTTTGTTTCCTATAGAAATAATAATTTGTCAGATCCCTACGGAGGTAGAGTTGAAGTTTTAAAACTTGTCAATGGTCAATGGGAATCACAACAGACTCTTCATCAAGCAACTAATGTTTGTTATCCAGGACAATCAGTTAACACTACATTTGGACAAGTAATAGTTTCACAAGGTGAGTGGTTGTTTATTGGTGCACCCGAATGGAAACCAGATTGTTCAAACGATAAAAATTTTGATGGCACCGTATTTATCTATAAGCGCAATGGCAACCAATATGTACAACATCAAAAAGTTCCACATCCATTTGATAAAAGTAAGCCTGCATTTGGTAATTCCATCTCAGTATCAGGCGATTGGTTATTTATTGGAGCCCAGAATGTAAATAATGGAGGTGGAAATTTTGGAGCAGCCTATGCCTTTCAATATAACAATAATACAGATCAATGGGAATATAAACAAAGTCTTGATAGAGATGGCGACATCACGAGAGGGTTAGGATCAGCAGTTGCTGTAGATGGCAATCATGCTTTGGTTGGTTCAGCCTATGGAATTATGGTGGGAGGAAACATTTCTCAGAGAGGTGTAGTTTATTGCTACGAATTAAATAACGACGTATGGGATTTCGTTGAAAAATTAGAGTATTATGATCTTGACAAAACAAATGCACGTTTTGGTAACTCCATTGCTATCTCAGGAGATATTGCTGTGATAGGTACCGGAAATTATGATAGTAGGACTACTGCAAGGACAGCTTCAATATATCATTATGTAGACGGAAATTGGGAATTCAAGCAAGTTGTAGAAAAGCCTGCCGAAAGTACGTATGGACTCAATGTGGCTACAGAAGGAGAGTATGTACTCGTAGCTTCTGAAACAGGTACGGCAACCGGTGGTCAAAGTACCTCAGGAGTAGTACACTTATATCATTTTGATGGAGATGAAGATGAATGGGTATTAGAAAAAACTATTTTTCCTTCCGATGGCGTTTCCAATGGTAAATTTGGTGAAGCCATTGCTGTAAATCAAGGAAGAATATTGATAGGCAGTCCATCACATGCTTATCCAACTTATAAGGGACAGACCTATTTATATGAAGGAGCCATAGAAGTTCCCCCTGTTCCATCTATAATTGCTAAATTTTCTGCTTCGGATGCCATCATTGGTATGGAAAGAGATGTTCACTTTACAGATTTAAGTACTGCTGAAAATACCACTATCACTTCCTGGAGTTGGGATTTTAACGGAGATGGTGTAGAAGATTCAGCCGATCAAAATCCTACTTATCAGTTTACTTCACCAAGGGTAAACACCGTAAGCTTAACGGTGTCGGATGGTACTATATCTTCTACCTCACATACATTTATTACGGTGCTTAGTGCCAGTGAAGATACTTGCTTTGTGTATATTCCTTTCAAAGGATTGGAACGTGAAGGTATGGGTGCTGCAGCATGGAATGTAATTGATGGTAATGGTTCAGAGCCATTGAAATTTGGACACGAATTACCTCAACCACCTGCATCTATTCAGGTTGCTTATTATTATTTAGCATCGCGCGATTATGGTGGTATCACTCCTGGTAGAAAAGGTGCAATGCATGCCTTGGAAGGTATTCAAGGATGGCCTAATCTTTCACAAGCATTGATTGATAACGGATTTACGCCGGAAGACCTGACGGTAACATTCGGACTTACTACCTTAGGTAATGATATTCAAGGACAAGATTGGCAACTCTATGGTAATTACGAAACCAGAACCTACACAGGTGGTATGTTTAATATTTTTATTGGCGGCGAACGTATTATCCATGGTTTGATGCCTGATTTTGATATGAGCTTGGAATATCAAGCCTATTTAGGAGGTAATGATAAAATTTCAGGTAAGACCAAACAAGCAATACCCAATAATAGTACCGGCAAAGAATCTTCACAAGCTGCTGTAAACGTAGCAGAAGCCTTTATGGAAGATTGTGGGGATGCTACATTGATGTTCTTGTTCAGCTCCATTCAACCTGCAAAGCAATTCGAATTCCAGTCGAACAGTCGCTGGGGTGGCTTCTTCGACATTGAGCAAGGCTTTATTGTAAAGGCTTGTCCAGAAGACCTGGCTACAAGTATATCAAATTATAAAACGAATAATATAATTAAAGTGACGCATAAAGAAAGTACATTGACTATAAGTAATTTAGAGGACAATAGTAGGGTTTTTATTACTGATATGTCAGGTAGAATAATCTATAATCAGAAGTCAACAAATGGTAAGCTGACTTCGACCTTGATACAATCAGGAGCTTATTTATTAATGATAGATTCACCTTCAGGAAGACAGGTTAGAAAGGTGATGATTCAGTAGGATATTGTAGTAAAATAAAAATCGTTTTGTTAGTGTTTATATCGAAAGAAGGGCTGCCAATATATATGACAGCCCTTTTTCAATTTGTGAAATGGATATTAAATGAATTATGATAAATAAGCAACTAACATCCAAACTGTTTTTTCTTGCTCGCTAATGTAATCACTCATCATTGCCACTGTAGCTTCATCACGACCTTCACCTGCAAGCTCTAAAATACTTCTCTGAGATTTTATTAATGAACTGTATGAGTCTAATATTAATTTCATCGACTCACCTGCATCTGAGATATATCCGCTTTCTTTAAAAGTAGATATTTTAAGGTATTCGCTGAAATTATGTGCAGGAACACCGCCCAGCATCAATATTCTTTCAGCTACTTCATCTACTTTCGCTGCCGTATCATCATACATTTCCTCAAACTTCTCATGTAAATGGAAAAACTTCTTACCTTTTATATTCCAATGTAAACCACGAAGATTGGTGTAAAAAATTTGATAATCAGCTAATAACTGTTGCAATGCATCGATTGTTTTCTTTGCTGAAGAAGCATCTAAATGCGTGTAATCTAATGTTTTCATAATGTAAATAATTTATTATGTTGTGAATATATTTTTTTTAAGAGTACAAATATACGCATTTTATTTACATATAACCAACTGATATAAGCTATGGAAATATAGAAAATATGTATATATAACGTGTCGCGACACGTTTCATTTAAAATTATCAAAAATCAATGTAATAATATCATTTGCATATTGATACTTAATTGAAGTATTCTTAGTTTTGCATCATTATAATAAATCATTAAAAATAAATATCCATGAAAAAACAACAAATTCAAGATTCTTTTCAAATTGCAAAAGTCCGTTATGCTGAATTGGGCATAAATGTAGATGAGGTTCTTAACCTGTTAGACAAACTTTCAATTTCTTTACATTGCTGGCAGGCGGATGATGTGTCTGGCTTTGAAGAAGGAGATGGCGAACTTACTGGCGGAATACAAGCAACAGGTAATTATCCGGGTAGAGCCAGAACTATTTCTGAGTTGAAAGCTGACTTAGAAAGAGCCATGTCTTTGATACCAGGTACTCATAGAGTAAATCTTCATGCCTTTTATGGTGATTTTCAAGGTAAAAAGGTGGATAGAAATGAAATAGAACCTAAACACTTCCAATCTTGGATAGACTGGGCAAAAACTAATAATTATAAACTCGACTTCAATTGCACTTGTTTTTCTCATGAAAAATCAGCTGATGGTCAAACACTTTCTCATCGTGATCCTGCTATCCGTGAGTTTTGGATAGAACATGTGATTAGATGCAGAAAGATTTCAGAGGAAATAGGACGTCAATTAGGTTCTACTTGTATGCATAATATATGGGTACCTGATGGGTCAAAAGACAATACAGTCGATAGATTTTTATATCGTAAAAATCTAAAAGAGTCTTTGGATAAAATATTTGAATATGAAACCAATGATGAGTATATGTTGGATTGCTTGGAGTCTAAACTATTTGGAATTGGATTAGAAGCTTTTACTGTTGGTTCACATGAGTTTTATATGGGTTATGGAGTGGCTAATAATAAAGTTGTTACTTTAGATGCAGGTCATTTTCATCCTACAGAAGTAATCTCTGACAAAATTTCTTCTTTATTACTATATGCTAAAGAAATAATGCTACATGTTAGTCGCGGTGTCAGATGGGATAGTGATCATGTTGTGCTGCTCACAGATGAAATACAAGCTATTATGCAAGAAATTGTTCGCGCAGATGCTTTAGATAGGGTACATATAGGTTTGGATTATTTCGATGCTTCAATTAATAGGATAGGTGCATATGTGGTAGGAGTTAGGGCAACACAAAAAGCATTACTGCAAGCACTACTCGAACCGTTATCTCAGCTACGTGAATATGAAGCAAATGGCCAGAATTTCGAAAGAATGGCTTTGCTTGAAGAAGCTAAAGCTATGCCTTGGAGTGCTGTTTATGACTATTATTGCTTAGATAAAGGTGTTCCGGTAGGAGATAATTTTATTGAAGTAATTCAGCAATACGAAAAAGAAGTTACACTTAAAAGATAAGTGTTGTTATTGGTTATTGGTTATTGGTGATTAGTGAATAGTTTAGAGTTTTGAGTATGGAGTTAGTTAGGAGTCATTAAACATTAAACATTAAACAATAGACCACATTATCACATTATCATATTGGTATATTATCATATTGCATATTAGCACATTGGCATATTAGCATATTATTTAATTATTTACATATGAACACATTAATAGGTTTATTAATCATAGCTGTTGGGAGCATGGGGCAATCAAGTTCTTATGTTCCCATCAATAAAGTAAAAAGCTGGTCGTGGGAAAGTTTCTGGCTAATTCAGGGTGTTTTTGCATGGTTGGTTTTTCCATACTTAGGAGCTTTGTTAGCAGTCCCTGAAAATCATACTTTTATATCATTATTTTCAGTTGATGATGTTGCTATCTGGAAAGCATTTATTTTTGGAGCTTTGTGGGGTATTGGCGGCTTAACTTTTGGGTTGAGTATGCGTTATTTAGGCGTTGCTCTCGGTCAGTCGATTGCTTTGGGAACTTGCTCAGCATTTGGGACTTTAATACCGGCTTTGATGGTTGGTACTGATTTATTTCATGGAGAAGGTTTGGTTTTGCTGATAGGTGTGAGCATTGCAATTACCGGTATTGCGGTGATAGGCTATGCCGGTAGTCTTAGAGCTAAAGATATGACATCGGAGCAAAAAAAAGCTGCCGTGAAAGATTTTGCGTTAGGTAAAGGTCTGTTAGTGGCATTACTTGCCGGCGTTATGAGCGCTTGTTTCAGCTTAGGTTTGGAAGCCGGTGACGCTATAAGATTAAATGCATTGGAACAAGGAGCTAACTCATTGTTTGCCGGACTTCCTGTCATTTTATTGATTACTTTAGGCGGATTTGTTACTAATGCCGCATATTGTATTTTTCAAAATATAAAAAATAAAACAGGAAAGGATTATTTAAACGTACCGACAAATGTTATTATTAATAATTTGTTGTTTTGTGTTTTAGCCGGATTATTATGGTATTCGCAGTTTTTCGGATTAACTTTAGGTAAAAGTTTCTTAACCGAAGGTAGTGTTATGATGGCATTTTCATGGAGTATTTTGATGTCACTTAATGTCACTTTTAGTAATATTTGGGGAGTGATTTTAAAAGAATGGAAAGGAGCTAAGAAAAGAACAATTTCAGTGTTAATTTTGGGAATGTTGATTTTAATATTCTCTCTTATATTTCCAAGTATGTAAAAAAGATTGTATTTTTACTCACAAAAATATTCATTCAAAATCTGTTTAATCTTATGACTAATAGCATAAATTACATGGTGACATCTGATGAAGATGAATTATGGGGAATGACGGTTACAACTGTGGGTTATCAAAAGATCAATGAAGATGATGTATATCCTCCTAAAAATCATCCGAATGGCTATTATTTTTCTCCAGAGAAAGGTCGTGTTTTAAATGAATATCAGTTATTGTATATTACCAATGGAAATGGTATTTTTACCTTTGGAGGCTCTGAACGACAGACTTATTACATTTCTGAAGGGAAAATGTTTTTTCTACAACCCGGTGTTTGGCATTCATATCAACCATTTGAGAAAACCGGCTGGACAGAATACTGGATAGGGTTTAGAGGTATAACCATAGATAGAATTATGAATGAAGGTTTTTTTATAAATCGACCTCCTGTTTTTACTCTTGGATTAAACGAGAGGATTGTTGATTTGTATTTGAAAGCTATCGAAATTGCTAACGAAGAAAGAGCAGGATATCAACAGGCATTATCAGGTATTGTTATGCATATCATTGGTTTGATGTATTATAGAGATAAAACAAGAGACTTTCAAGATGAAGATTTAATCTGTAAGATGAATAAGGCTAAGGTTATAATGCGTGAGTCTATTTATAAAACAACGAATGCTGAAGATATTGCTAATGCCATAAATATGAGTTATTCCGGATTTAGAAAAGCTTTTAAAGAGTTCACCGGAACTTCTCCTGCTAAATATATGAATGAACTCAAAATAAATGAGGCTAAAATTCTTTTGTCAAACTCTTCCCTAAATATAAAAGAAATTGCATATAACTTAAATTACGAAAATCCTGATTATTTTTCGATTTTCTTTAAAAAGAGGACCAATCTAACTCCTGTAGAGTATAGAAATATGATACGGATGGAAGATTAGGTTTGAGTTCTATTATATTGTTTATTAGATGCTGTGTGGATATTCACATTGGTGCCTATACTACGTATTGTGTTTTATTAGAATAATTTTAACATTTTAGTTCAATTAGTAATGTACAAATATCAAATATCAAGATAGTTATAGTATTAAATATTGTAATTTTGTAATATCAAATTTGTATATCGTATAAAATTAGTATAAATCGTCGATGTTCTGATTAGTGATTGGTGATTAGTGATTGGTAGAGACGCACAAATTGTGCGTCTGTACATAAACAATAGACCATAGACCATAGACTGTTGACCACATTGGCACATTATCACATTGGCATATTAGCATATTATTTTAAACTTATGAAGACTAATTCCTTTTTAGCATTCGATCTTGGCGCTACAAGCGGGAGAACCATATTAGGAAGAGTTGAGAACAATCGACTTTTCACTAAAGAGTTGACTCGCTTTTCAAACAATATGATTCAGATAGGCGATCATTTGCATTGGAATATATATTCTCTATTTGAAAATCTGAAAGCCGGATTGATTGCAGCATCTAAAGAAGGAGTGAAAATAACTTCAATTGGTATTGACACTTGGGGAGTTGATTTTGTTATGTTGGCTGAAGATGGCACTATCTTAGGTGCGCCATATGCATATCGTGATCCTCAGAATGAAGGTGCTCCGGAAAAATTCTTTCAATTGATTTCCAGAGAAAAGGTTTATGAGATGACCGGTATACAAGTGATGAATTTCAATAGTTTATATCAGTTGTTTGTACTGAAAAATTCAAATAATTCATTACTAAAAGCAGCAAAAGAGATTTTGTTTATGCCTGATGCCTTAGCATATTTATTAACAGGCAATAAAGTTGTTGAATATACCATCGCCTCAACATCTCAAATATTAAATCCAAAAACTAAGCAATTTGAGGCGGAACTGTTGAGTAAAGCCGGTGTGCCAACATCAATCTTAGGCGAAATCGTAATGCCCGGTCACATCATTGGTAATCTGAAACCTGAACTTGCGGAAGAAAGTGAGTTAGGTGATGTGCCGGTAGTTGCTGTTGCTGGACATGATACTGGTTCGGCAGTAGCTGCTATTCCTGCTGATAATGAGAATTTTGCTTATCTTAGTTCCGGTACATGGTCGCTTATGGGTATTGAAGTTAAAGAACCAATAATCAACTCAAAATCAGCCTCTTTAAATTTCACAAACGAAGGGGGAGTAGAAGGTACAACCCGTTTTCTGAAAAATATCACAGGAATGTGGTTATTGGAGCAATGTCTGAAAGAATGGAAAAAAGAAGGTATATACTACGAATACACTAAGTTAGTGCAAATGGCAGAGTCTGTACCGGCTTTTAAATCGATGATAGACCCTGATCATGAATCGTTTGCAAGTCCGGTTTGTATGACTCAGGCTATAATAGATTATTGTGTGTCTACCGGACAAAGTACACCGGAAAGTCATGCTGAAATAGTACGTATTATCTTTGAAAGCTTAGCATTAAAGTATAAATATGTGTTGGGATTACTAAATGATTTTGCACCATTTAATATAGAGAAATTGAATGTGATAGGAGGAGGTTCTAAAAATCCATTATTAAATCAATTTACGGCTAATGCAATTGGGCTGACAGTGGTAGCCGGTCCGTCAGAAGCAACAGCAATAGGCAATATTATGATTCAGGCAAAAGCTGCGGGTGTGGTAAATTCAATGCAAGAAATGCGTAAAATCATTAAAGAATCTGTTCCTACGGAAGAATTCATTCCGGAAAATATTGAAGCATGGAACAAAGCATACAAAAGATTTTTAAAAATAATCATGTAGATACGTGGCGTGCCACGTCTAAAAAATTAACAGCGTGCCGCACCTCAAAAATTAACAGCATGCTGTGTATTTAAAATATAATAGTAAATCGTCAAAATAGTAAATCGTAAATAACAATATAATGCCTACATTAATTATAATGCCCAAGCAGGGTCAATCTGTCGAGAGCTGTATCATTTCAGAGATTAAGAAAAAAAAGGGAGATATTGTCAAAAAAGGTGATATCCTGTTTTCGTATGAAACCGATAAAGCATCTTTTGAAGAGGAATCTCCGGTTGACGGGGTCGTTCTTGAGGTGTTTTATAATGACGGTGATGAGGTTGAAGTGTTGAAAAACATGATGATAATAGGAGAAGAAGGAGAGGATTATGCCGGTTTATTGACAGAAGTATCTACAGGTATTTCAAAAGTTGAGGAAGATATTAAAGTGCCTGATGCAACTCCTTCTGTTTCTCAACCCTTAACTTCTGATCATCAACCTTTCAATACCCAAAGCTCTCATCAAACAATGATTTCTCCCCGTGCCAGAGCACTGGCTGACAAAGAAGTTGTAGATTTAATGCAAATTATAGGTGCTGGTCCACAAGGGCGTATTATTGAAAGAGATATTCAAGCGTATTTAGAACAAAGACCGAAAAAGACAGGTTTGGCTAAAAAGATTATGTCGGAGGGTGGTGTGACTGCCGGTGCGATTGGCAGCGGTTTGGCAGGATCAGTTAAATCCACTGATCTGTCTGATGCTGTAAATACTCCTGTGAGTGTGAATCCCGGTGTTGACTATGTCGACCAAAAGCTTTCTAATATGCGTAAAATTATAGCCAAAGCAATGCATGCATCTTTGCAAAATTCGGCACAGCTCACTCATCATCTGGGTGCTGATGCAAGGCGTTTGCTTGAAATGCGTAAAAGTGCAAAACTTGCCTTTGAAAGCGGTAAAACAGGTATTAATATCACCCTGAACGATTTTGTATGTTTTGCGATAGTGAAAGCCTTGAAAAAATTCCCAAATGTAAACTCACATTTTATGGGTGATTCAATGCGCCTGTTCAATAAAGTGCATCTGGGACTGGCAGTGGATACCGAAAGAGGCTTGATGGTGCCTGCGATACAAAATGCAGATGATTTATCACTGGAAGGTTTGGCAGGTCAATTAAAACAGGCAGCGGCAAATTGTAAAAAGGGCACTGTATCACCCGATTTACTATCGCCCGAGGCAGCTACATTCACTGTTTCCAATCTGGGTAATTATGGAGTTGAGATGTTCACTCCTGTAATCAATCTGCCACAGACTGCAATTTTGGGAGTTAACACTATCGTGCCGCGCCCTAAGGATTTGGGAGATGGAGTATATGCATTTGTGCCGTATATCGGCTTAAGTCTGACATATGATCACAGAGCATTAGACGGAGGAGAGGCAACAAGATTTTTGAAACAAGTTGCAGTGGAAATTGAAACGATGTAGAATGCTAATGTGATAATGTGGTCTATAGTCTATTGTCTATGGTCAATAGTTTAATGTTTATGTACAGAGGCACAATTTGTGCGTCTCTACCAATCACTAATCACCAATCACCAATCACAATTGACTATTGACAATTGACAACAACAAAAAACAACATAAATAAATGGAATTATTTAATTTTATAATTATCGGTGGCGGACCCGCCGGATATGTGGCAGCAGAAAGAGCAGGAGCAAAAGGGCTCAAGGTTGTTCTTTTCGAGAAGAAGAGTCTGGGTGGAGTGTGTCTCAATGAAGGATGCATACCCACCAAAACATTGCTGTACAGTGCCAAGACCTATGAAAATGCTTTACACGGTAATCTGTATGGAGTCTTTGGAGATAATATCCGTTATGACTTTTCTGCCATGATGTCGCGTAAAAACAAAGTTGTAAGAAAATTAGTTGCAGGGGTAAAAGGTAAAATGAAGCAAAACAATGTTACGGTTGTTGCCGGTGAGGCATTTATAAAGGGCAGGGGAGGCGATGGTGTTGAAGTGGAATGTGCAGGCAATTCGTACAAAGCTGCGAATTTGTTGATTTGCACAGGCTCTGAAGCTTTCATTCCACCAATTCCCGGTGTCAGGGAATCAGGAGACATACTTCTTACCAGCAGAGAGATACTCGAGCTGAAAGAACAGCCTGAGAGTCTGATTGTAATAGGCGGTGGCGTGATAGGGATGGAGTTTGCAAGTTTTTTCAACAGTCTTGGCAGTAAAGTCACAATTGTTGAAATGCTTCCTGAAATTCTTGGCGGTCTGGATTTGGAAATTTCCGGTCTGCTTCGCAGTCATTATACAAAAAAAGGCGTAGACTTCAATCTCAATGCTAAGGTTGTGAAAATTGACGGTAACAGGGTAGTATTTGAAAAATACGGCAAGACAGAAACCGTAGAGGGTGATAAAATTTTGATGAGTGTGGGTCGCCGTCCTGTAACGGCAGGTTTCGGACTTGAAAATATTGGTGTGGAATTATTCAAGGGAGGAATCAAGGTTGATGAAAAGATGCGCACCAATGTACCGGGAGTTTTTGCCGCCGGTGATGTGACAGGTTTTTCACTTCTGGCTCACACCGCATCCCGCGAAGGTGAAGTGGTTGTCAACAATCTTACGGGAAAGAAAGATATTATGCGATATAATGCAATACCGGGTGTTGTCTATACAAATCCCGAAGTTGCAGGTGTGGGTGAAACGGAAGAGTCGGCTAAAGCTAAGGGTATCAGGTATAGAGTAATGAAACTGCCAATGGCTTATGCGGGCAGGTTCGTCGCTGAAAACGAGGGCGGCAGCGGATTGTGTAAAGTGATTGTGGGTGAGAAATACGGTGAGGTAATAGGAGTTCACATGATAGGTAATCCTTCGAGTGAAATCATATATGGTGCCTGCATTGCCATAGAACAGGAAATGACTGTGGAACAGTTGCAGGAAGTGGTTTTCCCGCATCCGACCGTCAGTGAGATTTTTAAAGAAACAGTAAATTGTAAATAATAAAATTGTAAATATCATCATGCCAAAAATTCAATTTATAAATCCGGAGGAAGTTCGTAAACCAGGTGAGATTACGTTCAGCTCCATACCGGTAAATCAGTATCAGAAAACCGTTAAGGATGAAAAAGAGAATTTCTCTACGGAGGAATTTAAAGCTATTTATCATGATATGGTGCTTATTCGCGAGTTTGAAACCATGCTTAACCTCATAAAAATCAAGGGTGAGTATAACGGTACACCATATAATCATCCTGGACCTGCACATCTTTCAATAGGTCAGGAGTCGGCTGCCGTTGGAATGGCTTGGACATTGACGGTCGATGATTTTATCTTCGGTTCTCACCGTTCGCATGGCGAGATACTTGCAAAGGGTATGTCGGCTATTCATAAGTCGGATGATGCCTTTTTAATGCAGGTGATGGAGAATTTCTTTGATGGAACAATCTTGCGTATCGTTCAGAAAGATTTTTCGGGTACAACCAAAGAATTAGCTCGCCGCTTTTTGGTGTATGGTACCTTAGCTGAAATATTTGCCCGCGAAACTGGTTTCAATAAAGGTTTGGGTGGTTCGATGCATGCGTTTTTCACTCCCTTCGGTGTTTATCCTAACAATGCCATTGTGGGCGGTTCTGGTGATATTGCCGTTGGTGCTGCTCTGTACAAGAAGGTAAACCGAAAACCGGGAATGGTTGTGGCTAACATAGGCGATGCCTCGATGGCTTGCGGACCTGTATGGGAAGGTATCACTTTCGCTTCGATGGATCAGTTCAATCAGCTTTGGGAAGGTGACATGCAGGGTGGCTTGCCGGTTATTATCAACATCATGAACAATCAGTACGGAATGGGTGGTCAGACCAGCGGCGAGACTATGGGATATGACATTGCAGCACGTATAGGAGCAGGCGTTAATCCCGATCAGATGCATGCCGAACGTGTTGACGGTTATAATCCTTTAGCCGTAATTGATGCCTACAGACGTAAACGTAAAATAATTGAAGAAAAACGCGGTCCGGTACTTTTGGATGTGCTGACATATCGTTTCAGCGGTCACTCACCATCCGATGCTTCGTCATATCGTTCGAAAGAAGAAGTTGAAGCATGGGAAAATCAGGATTGTATCATAAGTTTTGGTAAGCAGATGATGGATGCCGGTGTTGCAACACAGGAGGTTTTGGATGCTGTTAGTGAAGATGTCAGGTCGTTGATATATGAAATGTTCGTAAAATCTATAGATAAGGATATTTCACCTTATATGAAAAATCCTGAAATCATTGGTGATATGATGTTTTCCAATGGCTCGACAGATTCTTTTTCTGATGCAAAACCTGATGTGCTGATGCCGTTGGAAGAAAATTCACGTGTAAAGAAAATAAAGAACAAGGAGCGTTTTGCTTTTGACGGGGAAGGAAAGCCTTTCAGCAAAATGAAACAGTATCAGTTGCGCGATGGAATTTTTGAAGCCATCGTTGACAGGTTTTATAAAGATGCTTCGCTGATAGCTTATGGCGAGGAAAACCGCGATTGGGGTGGCGCATTTGCCGTGTATCAGGGACTGACGGAAGCTTTGCCTTATCATCGTCTGTTTAATTCTCCTATTGCCGAAGCTGCAATTGTCGGTACTGCCATCGGCTATGCCATGTGTGGCGGACGGGTGATTCCTGAAATCATGTACTGCGATTTTCTTGGTCGCTCGGGCGATGAGGTGTTCAATCAGCTTCCCAAGTGGCAGGCTATGAGCGGTAATGTCCTGAAAATGCCTTTGGTGCTGAGGGTGTCCGTTGGTTCCAAATATGGAGCGCAGCATTCTCAGGACTGGACTTCTTTGGTTGCACATATTCCCGGATTGAAGGTTTGTTTTCCTGTTACGCCCTATGATGCCAAGGGTTTGATGAACTCTGCTTTACAAGGCACAGACCCTGTTGTTTATTTTGAAAGTCAGCGTGTATATGATATTGGTGAACAGTTCCATCAGGGTGGCGTACCGGAAGGCTATTATGAAATTCCTTTCGGCGAACCTGATATCAAAAAACTTGGTAGTGACCTGACGATACTGACAATCGGTCATACGCTTTATCCTGCTCTTCAGGCTGCCAAAGAATTAGATGAAAAACACAATATGTCGGTTGAAGTTATAGATGCCCGTTCGTTAGTGCCTTTCAACTACGAAAAAGTGGTTGAGTCGGTTAAGAAAACAGGAAAGATTATTGTGGCAAGTGATGCTTCTGCACGGGGTTCTTTCTTAAATGACATGGCTGCCAATATCTCACAACTGTGTTTTGACTATCTTGATGCTCCTGTGGCTGTGCTTGGTTCACGCAACTGGATTACGCCTGCTTACGAATTGGAAGAGTATTTCTTCCCGCAGGTGAGCTGGTTCTTAGATATTGTGCATGAACGTATTCAACCGCTGAAAAATTATATACCTGGTCAGAATTTTACTGACGGAGAGATGATTAGAAGAGCGAAGAAAGGGGTTTAATATGATTAAAGTAAATGCTCATTTACATACACCTTATTCTTTTAGTGCTTTTTCGAGTATAGAAGAAGCATTGAATATGGCTGTTAATGAAGGAATTAGTGTTGTAGGTATAAATGATTTTTATACTACAGAAGGTTATAAAGAGTGGAATGACGGATGTAAATCGAGAAATCTTTATCCTCTTTTCAATATTGAGCTTATCGGTTTAAATATAGAAGATCAGAAAAATGGTCTTAGGGTGAATGACCCTGCAAATCCGGGTAGGACATATATCAGTGGTAAAGGTCTTAAATATCCTTTTGTGTTACATGAACCGCTTGCCGATCAACTATCATCCGTTTTAAATGAATCTAACGCTCAAGTTGAAGCTATGTATCACAAAGTTAATGAATTACTTGGTGATTTGGAGATTGGGTTCAGTCTTGATTTAGAATGGATAAAATCCTCGCTTACTAAAGGTATGTTTAGAGAGCGTCATTTAGCAAAGGCACTAAGAATTAAGGTGTTTGAGTTTTACATAAATGATGAAAAGAAAATTAGAGATTGTTTTTCTTTGCTTTTTAACGGCAAGAATCTTCAGTCTGATATTTCTAATTATGCAGGTATCGAGAATGAAATCAGAGCTAACTTACTGAAATCGGGAGGCGTTGCTTTTGTTCTTGAAACTCCTGCTGCATTTTTACCGGTTGAGACTGTCTGCAATATAATTTTGGCAGGTGGTGGTATACCGACATATCCTTTTTTAGCTGATGATGTTAAAGGCGGATATACCGATTTTGAAGGTAATTTAGTGCAGGTAGCTGAAGAACTTACGAAAAGAGGATTTCATTCGGTAGAATTTATCAGTACCCGAAATGATGTTCAGTTGTTAGAAAAATATGCTGAATATTTATATGAACAGGGTTTTGTTGTTACGTTTGGAAGTGAACATAATACTCCGGCAATGGAGCCGATAGAGCTTTTTGCAAGGAATGGTAAACCATTGACGGATAAACTCATGCAAATTAACTTTGATGGAGCTTGTGTTATTGCGGCACATCAATATTTAGTTGCACAAGGTCTGAGTGGATATGTAGACAAGAAAGGTAAAGTCGACAGAACAAAAAGGGAAGAATTCGTTAAACTCGGTAAAGAGCTAATTATAAACACTATAAATACATTAGCACATTAACACATTAGCATATTAGCACATTGTCACATTAGCACATTATTCACGTATGAAAGCAATTCAAGATTTAATAGATATTTCAAGATATTACGGAGCAGATAATCGTTTCGTTATTGCAGGTGGTGGTAATACATCATATAAAAATGAAGAAAAAATCTGGGTAAAAGCAAGCGGTTCGTCTTTAGCAACTATTTCAGAAGATGGATTTGCCGTTTTAGATCGTTCGAAATTGAATATTATGTCTGATAAAGTTTATAGCACAGATGTATCAGAACGTGAAGAACAAGTGAAAAATGATTTGGCTGATGCTACTTTAACCAAAGGAAAGCGACCGTCAGTTGAAACATCTATGCATAATATTATCCAATATTCATATGTTGTACATTTGCATCCTACTTTGGTGAATGGTTTGATGTGTGCGCAAAGAGCCGAACAAGAGCTATATAAGATTTTTGGTGAAAATAATGTATATGTGCCATACACCGATCCGGGATATGTTTTGTTTAAAAAAGTAGAAGAAAAAATCAAAGAATATCGTCAGAAATATGCCGGAGAACCTAAAGTGATATGGTTGCAAAATCATGGAATTTTTGTAGCTGCCGATACAATTGATGAAATTAAACTCATATATCAAGACATAATAGTAGAGTTAGAGAAAGCAAATAAAATCGTATTACCTTCTGAATCAAGACCTACTTGTACGTGCACAGAGCAAATATTGCCAGGAATCAGGTCGATGGTCTCTGCTGATGGAATAAAAGCATTAAAAGTGCGCAAGAACGAGTTGATAAAGTATTTCTACGATTCTGAAAGTAATCAGAAAAGTATTTTACATCCATTTACTCCTGATGCCATAGTATATTGTAAATCCAACTATTTGTTTTTTAATCAAGAAAATCCTGAAGATGTTTTGAGTGATGCTGAAGTACGTATTCCTGATTTTTACAAACAATTTGGATATTATCCTAAAGTTTTATTGATCAAGGGTATAGGATTGATGGCAATAGGTGAAAATGCTGCACAGTGTGATATCATTTTGGATGTGTTTGAAGATGCTATGAAAATAGCTTTTTTGTCGAATTCATTTGGCGGTGCACATCCAATGACTCAGAATCAGATTGATTTTATTGATAATTGGGAAGTTGAAAATTATCGTCGCTCTGTTGCTGTAACAATAAAATCCGGTCGTGCTGAAAATAAAACCATTGTAATAACTGGTGCTGCTCAAGGATTTGGTGAGGGTATAGCACGTTATCTGCTTCAAGAAGGAGCTAATATTGTTGTTGCAGATATGAATGAAGTTGCAGGACAAGCAACCGTAGAAAAGTTTAAGCTACTTACAAAAAGCAATAGAGTAATATTTGTGAAAACCGATGTAAGTAATCTGCAAAGTATAGAAAGCATGGTACATGAAACTATATGTAATTTTGGTGCAATAGATGTGTTTGTAAGCAATGCAGGTGTATTGCGAGCAGGTGGTTTGGAGGATATGAGCATAGAAAACTTCGATTTTGTTACCAAAATAAATTATAATGCGTTTTTTTATTGTACCAAAGTGGTAAGTAAGGTGATGAAACTTCAGACTAAATATGCGAGTGCCGACTATTACTCTGATATTATTCAGATTAATTCTAAATCGGGTTTGAAAGGCAGTAAAGCCAATTTTGCGTATGCAGGTGGAAAATTTGGAGGTATCGGTTTAACTCAATCATTTGCGTTGGAGTTAGCTCAATTCAATATCAAAGTAAATGCAATTTGTCCGGGTAATTTTTATGAAGGTCCGCTTTGGAGCGATCCTGAGAATGGTTTGTTTGTTCAATATCTAAATGCAGGAAAAGTGCCGGGTGCCAAAACAATAGAGGATGTAAAAGAGTTTTATCTTTCACAAGTCCCTATGCGTAAGGGCTGTACGCCCGATGATGTTAGCAAAGGTATATTGTATTTAATAGAACAATGTGGCGAAACCGGACAGGCCTTACCAATCACAGGAGGGCAGATTATGCTTAATTAATACATTATATTATATATGAAAACAAAAGCAGTAAGACTTTATGGTAAGAAAGATCTTCGATTGGAAGAGTTTGAATTACCGGAAATTAAAGAAGATGAGATATTAGCTAAGGTCATATGCGATTCCTTATGTATGTCATCTTATAAAGCTTCATCGCAGGGAACAGATCATAAACGTATTCCCAATGATGTAGCAGAAAATCCTATAATAATAGGTCATGAATTTGCTGGCGAGCTAATTCAGGTTGGTTCGAAATGGGCAAACAAATTTAAAGTAGGAGATAAGTTTTCCATACAACCGGCTTTAAATTATGCAGGAGGTCCGGTTGGTGTTTTGAGTGCACCGGGATATAGCTATAAATATATTGGTGGAGATGCAACTTATGTAATCATTCCAAATGAAGTAATGGAGCTGAATTGCTTGTTGTCTTATGAGGGTGAGGGATATTATCCTGCATCTTTATCAGAACCCTTATCTTGTGTTATCGGTGCTATGCATGCCAATTATCACACAACGCCTGGCAGTTATGTTCATAAAATGGATATAGTGGATGGAGGTAATATGGCTTTATTGGCGGGTGTCGGGCCAATGGGATTAGCAGCTATTAATTATGTTTTAAATCGTCCAGACCGCAGACCATCTCTTTTTGTCGTTACTGATGTTGACCAAGTCAGACTTGATAGAGCAGCATCACTATATACAGTTGAGTTCGCAGCATCTATGGGAATAGATTTACGTTATGTAAATACCGGTAAAATGGATAATCCGGTGGAAGAACTAAAAGCAATATCGGATGGACATGGTTATGATGATGTGTTTGTTTTTGCACCTGTCAAACAAGTAATTGAGCAAGCTGATGATATACTTGCGTTTGATGGTTGCTTGAACTTCTTTGCCGGTCCGTCTGATCCAAACTTTAAAGCATTGTTCAATTTCTATAATGTACATTATGCATATTCACATGTGGTTGGAACAAGCGGAGGCAATAATGATGATATGGTGGAGGCTTTAGATTTAATGTCGAAAGGATTGGATCCTGCCGGACTTGTAACCCACATAGGCGGATTAAATGCTGTGATTGATACAACTAACAATCTTCCAAATATTCCCGGAGGTAAAAAATTAATTTACACCCATATCGAAATGCCTTTAACTCCTATTGCCGAGTTTGAGAACTTAGGTGAGAATGATGAAGTTTTCAGGCATTTAGCAGATATATGCAAGAGGCATAATGGTTTGTGGAATGTAGAAGCAGAGAATTATTTACTATCAAAAAAAGCCCTGTAAAATCAGGGCTTTTTTAAAAAGATATATGTTGTGTTATTTCAAAATCCTTTTATTCAACACGTTTGTATTTCGGTACCAGCATCTTCATAATTAACCAACCAATTAAATAAGCCACCGCACAAATCGAGAAAATAATCATATATCCGGAGTTAATTCCGTTCACTACTGTTTCGCCGGATTGTATCAGATAATTTAGAAAATCTTCCAACGAACTCATTTTTTCTCCGGACAAAAGGCTCTGTTCTTCTAAAAAAAATTGAGCAGTTGTTTTATCGGCAAGCAACGGATATTTTTCCAATAGTGCTATACCGTTTACAGAACTCCAATTTTTTTGTGAAAAATCAAAAAGAATACCCGAACCAAGATTGATAAGCATTGCTCCCACGCCACCTGCCATGCCTCCAATTCCTGTGATAGTGGCAATGGAAGATTTTGGGAACATGTCGCCAACGGTAGAGAATATATTTGCAGACCATGATTGATGTGCGGCGCCAGCGATACCGATGATAATAACAGGAATCCAGTATGAAATATGTCCCAACGGTTGCGCTAACAACGCCAAAAGTGGGAGAAAGGCAAAAATGAGCATGGCTTTCATACGTCCCGCATAAGGTTCCATCCCTTTTCTCTCTACAAAAATAGTAGGCAGATAGCCTCCAAACAGTGATAGCATGGATATTAGGTAGAGTACGAATATGGCAATTTGCGCTTTGGGATCGGATGAAGGTATTTTATAAACAGAGCTCAAATAAGCCGGAACCCAGAAAAGATAGAACCACCAAACTCCGTCTGTCATGAATTTTCCTATTGCGAATGACCATGTTTGCTTATATTTGAAGCTGTCGGCAAACGAAAGTTTCTTTTCAGGTGTGGCAGTAACGTTACCGTCCAAAGTAACCTCGTCGTCTTGATTAATATAAGCCAATTCTGCGGCGTTAACTCTTGGATTGCTTTCGGGTTTTTTATAGACAAACACCCAGACTCCCATCCAGACGAATCCCAGTGCTCCAATAATCAAGAATGACATCTCCCAACCATAATATTTGGCAATAACGGGAATAGAAAGAGGTGCCAGCAATGCTCCGATTTGTGCGCCGGAGTTGAATATGCTTGTTGCAAATCCACGGTCTTTTTTTGGAAAATATTCTGCTGTTGCTTTAATCGCTGCCGGAAAGTTTCCTGCTTCTCCCAAAGCCAATACAGCACGGGCAAAAATAAAGAGCATCACACTAACGTTGATGATTTTTCCCACGTTATCAACCATAGCAATTGTTTCACGTGCTCCTTCGAAACCGACCAGCCATTTGCCAGTAATGATACCCGATGTCGCAATACCGCAAAATGCGTGTAAACATGCCCCAAACGACCATATCCCGATTGCCCATAAGAATCCTTTTTTTGTATCCAACCAATCGACAAAACGACCTGCTAAAAGCATGCACAAGGCATAAAAACCAGAAAAAAACATGGTAATGTAGCCGTAGTGTGTATTTGTCCAGTGGAATTCGGGTACAATAAAGTCTTTCCAAGTCAATGATAAAACTTGTCTGTCGAGATAGTTGATAGTAGTTGCAAAAAACAATAGAACAACTATTGTCCATCTGTATTGCGTCATTTTGTTAACCACATTGTGTGTTTTTGTCATGTTTTTAAAATAATGTATTAATAAATAATAGAAAATTCATTTCTCAATTTAAAATTTAAAAAATATTTTAGCGTTATTGTAACTGATATTTTCTACCATTTGTCCGATAAATTCAATTTCCGAAGCCGGTAATAATCCTTTTTCCACATCATCGCCTAACAGGTTGCATAAGGTTCTGCGGAAATATTCATGACGAGGGTAGGAGAGGAAGCTCCTTGAGTCGGTCAACATACCAACAAAACGACTTAATAATCCTAATACCGAAAGTGCATTCATTTGTTTTTCCATACCATCTTTTTGGTCTAAGAACCACCAACCCGAACCGAATTGTATTTTCCCGGGTACAGTTCCATCCTGGAAATTTCCTGTCATAGTAGCAATCATTTCATTATCAGCAGGATTCAAATTGTATAGAATGGTCTTAGTCAATTTGTTATTTGTGTCTAAGCGATTTAAAAACTTCGACATTGCCTTTGCAGTATTAAAGGTACCAATAGAATCAAACCCAGTATCCGGACCTAATTTATTGAATAGGCGTGTGTTATTATTACGGATTGCTCCATAATGAAATTGTTGTGTCCAGCCTTTTTCCCAATCCATTTCAGCAAAAATAACCAACATTGCAGATTTAAACTTCAATATTTCTTCAAGTGTAAGTTGATTTCCGCCATATATCTTATTAAATATTGCTTTAATTTCATTTTCCGTATAATCTTCTGCATAAAATTCTTCAATTCCATGATCTGATAGTTTACATCCTAATTCACTAAAGAAATCATGTCTTTTTCTTAGAGCTTCAATTAGGTCATCGAAAGAAGAAATAGTAATTTCGGAAACTTTAGAAAGTTGTTCTACATAAGATTTGAAACTTGCAGCATCTTCCACAGCCATAGCCTTATCCGGTCGCCAAGTTGGGAGCATTTTAATTTCAAATCCATCGTTTTTAGTTTTGATATGATGTTCAAGAGAATCAACAGGATCATCGGTTGTGCAGACAGCCTCTACCTTATATTTACGCATCAGATTACGTGCTGAATATTCAGGTTTACTCAATTTCTCATTACATTCTTCGAATATTTCACGAGCAGTTTTAGGAGATAGCAATTTCTCGATACCAAACGCTGTTTTAAGTTCCAAATGTGTCCAGTGATACAAAGGATTACGCATTGTGTAAGGTACAGTTTCAGCCCATTTTTCGAACTTTTCCCAATCGGATGTATTAGCACCGGTCATGTACTTTTCATCTATGCCGTTAGTACGCATCGCACGCCATTTATAATGATCGCCTCCTAACCATATTTCGGTAATAGATTTAAACTTGTGGTCGTTTGCAACCATAGAAGGAATTAAATGACAGTGATAGTCGATAATTGGCTGTTTAGCAGCGTGCTCATGATACAGCTTTTGTGCAGTTTTTGTCTGCAACAAAAAGTTTTCGTCAAGAAATTGTTTCATTTTATTTGTACTTTAATTTTGTCCGTGTTCGCACACAAAAGTACAAAAATAATTTATATACCAAATATTATAGTTGTAAATAATTTGATTTATACACAAAAAACACAAGAAATTGAACATAACTACATGTTATTTATATATGAAACATTGCTATTGAACTGCAAAAACATTGTTAATGTAATAATGTGCCCAAATATTACTAATTACATCTTAATTCCATATATTATTAGTAACTTTGCAGCCGTTTAGAAAATAGATTAACTCAATATTATGTCAGAAAAAAAATTAAATTTATTAGCTGATTTTCCTGCTGTTTCAACTCAAGAATGGTTAGATAAGGTAACAGCCGATTTAAAAGGTGCTGATTTTGATAAAAAATTAGTGTGGAAAACAAACGAAGGTTTTAATGTACAACCTTTCTATCGTGCTGAAGATATTCAGAACTATAACTCTAAAGATTCTTTGCCGGGCAAATTTCCTTATGTTCGTGGTGCTAAGGCTACTAATGATTGGTTGGTACGACAGAATATTAATTTGAAAGATGCAAATGAAGCAAACAAAAAGGCAATCGAACTACTCAGTAGAGGCGTAAATTCTTTAGGCTTTAATGTTGATAAGAAGAAGCTCAGTCCTGAATTTATTGCTGATCTACTTGATGGTATCGAAGCAAATAAAGTAGAGTTAAATTTTAAAACTTGTACAAAAAAGACGGTTGAACTTACAAATCTTCTTATAGATTATTTTGATGCTAAAGGCTATCTTGCCCATGAATTGCATGGTTCTATAAACTTAGACCCTATAAATAAAATGTTGCTTCGTGGTAAGAAATTCAATGCAGATGAAATAACTGTCCTTATTGAGGCTGCTGCTCTTACTGCTGCTAAACTTCCTTTCTATCGTGTGGTAAACGTAAATGCTATCAGCCTTTCTAATGCAGGGGCTTATGCTGCACAAGAACTCGGATATGCACTTGCATGGGGAAATCAGTATCTTTCTTTGATGGTTGAAAAGGGCGTGGATATCTCTCTTGCTGCTAAAAAGATTAAATTTAATTTTGGCGTTGGTAGTAACTATTTCATGGAAATTGCAAAATTCCGTGCTGCCAAATGGCTGTGGGCTTTAATTGTTAAAGCATATCAACCTGTTTGTCGCCGACCCGATTGCCCCGAAACTGTTGATGGTATTTGCTTCTGTGCAATGAAAATGCGTATTCACGCTGAAACATCATCTTTTAATAAGACTGTATTCGACCCGAATGTAAATATGTTGCGTACGCAAACAGAAGCTATGAGTGCAACTTTAGGCGGAGTAAATTCACTTACTGTATCTCCTTTTGATGCAGTTTATAAAAGACCGGATGAGTTTTCGGAACGTATTGCTCGCAATCAACAGTTGTTACTAAAAGAGGAATCGAATTTTGATAAAGTTGCCGACCCTGCTGCCGGTTCTTATTATATAGAAAAACTTACTAACGAAATTGCTGCTCAGGCTTGGAGTCTGTTCCTCAAAATTGAAGATGAGGCTGGTTTCCTTGCTGCTGTTACAAATGGTAGCGTACAGCAAGATATGAATGCTACTGCCGTAGCTCGTTTGAAAAATGTATCTTCTCGTAAAGAGGTACTGCTCGGTACAAATCAATTCCCAAATTTCTCTGAAATATCAGGTAATGTAGAATCTACTGAAGAACATTGCTGTGGCGGTCATAACCATCATCATCATAGTGAGATAGAAACTTTAAAAACTGTGCGTGCTGCTCAGGAGTTCGAAGCTTTGCGCTTTGCAACCGAAGCGGCTGATAAACGTCCTAAAGTTTTTATGCTGACTATCGGCAATCTGGCTATGCGACTTGCACGTGCTCAATTCTCTTCTAATTTCTTTGCTTGTGCAGGTTACGAAATAATAGATAATCTCGGTTTTAATACTATTGCCGAAGGTGTAGAAGCTGCTCGTAAGGTTGATGCTGACATTATCGTTTTATGCTCAAGTGATGATGAATATGCTGATTTGGCACCTCAGGCTTTCGAGCTGACTAAAGGTAAGGAAATTCTTGTAATTGCTGGTGCACCCGCATGCACCGATGATTTGAAAGCTTTAGGTATTAACCATTTTATTAACGTAAAAACTAATGTGCTTGAATCTCTTAAAGGATTTAATACACTGATGAATATAGTGATTAGTGATTAGTGATTGGCACATTAAAATATTATTTTTATGAAACAACCTCTAAAAAATTGGATTATTGCGTTTCGCCCATGGGCGTTTCCTGCATCTACAATGCCGGTTATACTTACTATATCATTTCTTTTTTATGAATATGATGCGTTTAATCTTGATATTAACTGGTGGTTCGGACTTGTTGCTCTCATAGGTGTGATGTTCGTACATGCCGGTGCAAATCTTATTAGTGATTATTTCGATTTTAAGTATAATATTGATAGAAAAGAGACTTTTGGTTCGAGTAGATTACTCGTGGAAGGTGTGTTCGAACCTTCTATCATTTTGAACTATGGTATTATATTATTAGGAGTTGGAGCGGTAATCGGCTTAATTCTTACTATGTTCACAGGTATTCATCTACTTTGGATTGGTTTGATTGGTGTATTAGCTTCATTTTTCTATTATAAATTCAAATTTGCTGCTCTGGGCGATTTGCTTATTTTTATTATTTACGGTCCGCTTATAGGCTTGGGAACTGCTTATGTTATGTGTGGCGAATTATATTGGAAAGTAATTCTAATCAATATCCCTGTTGCTATGTTAGTGGTAAATATCCTTCATGCTAATAATACTCGTGATATTAAACATGATGGTGTAGCTCATATTAAAACTCAGGCTATGTTGCTCGGATTGAAAGGTTCAAAAATTCAATATGTGGTTCTTGGATTGGGCGCCTATTTAGTATTGATTGTCTATAATGCTCTTGGAATGGTGCATCCGTTGACTCTTATCACTTTAATTTCTGTTCCAATTGCATTGAAAAATATTAAAATTATAATGAAAGCTGATGTTGAAAAACCTGAAATAATAAAGGATTTGGATGCTATGTCGGCTCAGTTGGTGATAGCTTTTGGATTATTATTTTCTATGATGAATGTAATTGCCAAAGCTATTTAAAACGTAAATTTTGTGTTTTTACTATTTACTGAATTAAAATAAAATGAATAATAGATTATTAATTGCTATTTTGATTGCTGCTCTGCTGTGGTTCTTTATGTTTTCTCCATGGACTGCGGGATTGATGAATTTTTGGATAGCAATGGGAGTATCAGCCATTATTTTAGTATCTATTTGTCGCTTCACGGTTAAAGATTTCTATAAACAATTTGAAATCAATACTAAAGGTGTTGTTATCGGAATTGTATCTGCCGCTGTATTATATGGTGTATTCTATATTGGCAATTACCTTTCTACGGCTTGGTTTGATTTTGCTAAACCTCAAATTGGTAATATATATGGAATGAAGGAGGGGAGTAACCTATGGCTGATAGGTTTATTGTTGCTTGTGGTGGTCGGACCTGCTGAAGAGATTTTCTGGCGTGGGTTTGTTCAACGTGCCCTCACCGTTAAGTATGGCAATTGGGTAGCCTTTTTTGTTACTACTCTGATTTATGCATTGGTGCATATCTGGTCGTTTAATTTTATGCTTATTATGGCGGCTTTAGTGTGCGGTGCATTTTGGGGATTGATGTTTATATATTTTGGCAAAAAGAGTATTGTGCCATTAATTATTTCACATGCATTGTGGGATGTAGCTGTATTTGTTGTGTTTCCGATTATGTGATTTAATAAATTGATATATAGCTAAATAAGACTATATATCTAAACTTTTGATTTGATTGTAATTTTGAAAATATATATTTATGAAGCCTAACTTCAAAGACATTAAAATTAATGATTTTGCAACTCATAAAGTTGCTGAACAACCGGAGTCAAATTGGTTAACTCCTGAACAGATTCCTGTTAAGCCTTTTTATTCTAAAGAAGATTTAGAGGGTATGGAACATCTGAATTATGCTGCCGGTGTGCCTCCATATCTCCGTGGTCCGTATTCGGTAATGTACGCAATGCAACCGTGGACAATTCGTCAGTATGCCGGTTTTTCGACTGCTGAAGAATCGAATGCCTTCTATCGTCGTAACTTAGCTGCCGGTCAGAAAGGTTTGTCGGTTGCGTTCGATTTAGCAACACATCGTGGTTATGATGCCGATCACGAGAGGGTAGTGGGCGATGTTGGTAAAGCCGGTGTTTCTATCTGCTCTGTTGAGGATATGAAAGTGCTGTTCGATGGTATACCGCTGAATAAGATGTCGGTTTCCATGACTATGAATGGTGCTGTGTTGCCTGTTTTGGCTTTCTACATTGTTGCCGGTCTCGAACAGGGTGCTAAGTTGGAAGAAATGGCAGGAACTATTCAAAATGATATTCTGAAGGAGTTTATGGTGCGTAATACATATATCTATCCTCCTAAGTTTTCAATGAAAATTATTGCTGATATCTTTGAATATACTTCGAAGAATATGCCTAAGTTCAATTCGATTTCTATTTCCGGATATCATATGCAAGAAGCCGGTGCAACTGCTGATATCGAATTAGCTTACACATTAGCTGATGGTTTGGAATATCTTCGTGCCGGTGTGAATGCAGGTATGAATATCGACTCATTTGCACCTCGTTTGTCGTTTTTCTGGGCTATTGGTATGAATCATTTTATGGAGATTGCCAAAATGCGTGCAGCACGTATGCTATGGGCGAAAATCGTAAAACAGTTCAATCCGAAGAATCCTAAATCGCTTGCTTTACGTACACATTCGCAAACGTCTGGATGGTCGCTAACCGAGCAAGATCCGTTTAATAATGTTGGTCGCACTTGCATAGAAGCTATGGCTGCTGCTTTAGGTCATACTCAGTCACTTCATACAAATGCACTTGATGAGGCTATCGCTCTGCCTACTGATTTTTCAGCTCGTATTGCACGTAATACACAAATCTATATTCAACAGGAAACTGATATTTGCCGCGAAGTAGATCCGTGGGCAGGTTCATATTATGTCGAATCTTTGACGCAAGAAATTGCTGAAAAAGCTTGGGCTTTAATCGAAGAAGTTGAAAAATTAGGTGGTATGGCTGCTGCTATTGAAACAGGTATTCCTAAGATGCGTATAGAAGAGGCTGCTGCTCGTGCTCAGGCTCGTATTGATTCAGGCAAACAGACTATCGTTGGAGTAAATAGCTATCGTCTCGAAAAAGAAGATCCGATTGATATTCTCGAAGTGGATAATACGGCAGTACGTATACAACAAATTGAAAGATTGAAACAATTGAAAGGTAACAGAAATGAAGCTGAAGTTCAAAAGGCTCTTGCTGCTATTACCGAATGTGCTAAAACCGGTCAGGGTAATTTATTAGAATTAGCTGTTGAAGCTGCGCGTTTGCGTGCTTCTTTAGGCGAAATATCAGATGCTTGCGAAGCTATCGCAGGTCGTTATAAAGCAACAATTAGAACTATTTCAGGAGTGTATTCATCAGAAACTAAAAACGATTCGGATTTCCAAAGGGCATCTGAATTAACAGATAAATTTGCTAAAAAGGAAGGTCGCCGACCACGTATCATGGTTGCTAAAATGGGACAAGACGGTCACGACCGTGGTGCTAAGGTTGTAGCTACCGGTTATGCCGACTGTGGCTTCGATGTCGATATGGGTCCTTTATTTCAGACTCCGGCTGAAGCTGCCAAGCAGGCTGTTGAAAACGATGTGCATATAATGGGAGTTTCTTCTCTTGCAGCAGGACATAAAACTTTAGTACCGCAAGTTATAGCAGAACTTAAAAATCTTGGTCGCGAAGATATCTTAGTAATTGCCGGCGGTGTTATCCCTGCACAGGACTATGATTTCCTTTATAAAGCAGGCGTTGCAGCAATCTTCGGTCCCGGTACTTCAGTAGCAAAAGCTGCCTGTACCATTATGGGGATTTTGCTCGAAGAATAAGTTTTAGTTAGGAGTTTGGAGTATAGAGTTTTGAGTGCCTTGTTCTGTAAATGAAAGATGCAGGAGTGGGGTTTAAAACGATATGATTATTCAAAAATGGATGCGAAGTAGAAGTACAATTGAATTTATCGGACTCTGGGAACAGTTGAACAATCAAAATTTTAAAAGCATCGAATTCGATGCCTTTAAAAATGAAGCGGGTTCAAATTCTTTTTCTTTAACACCTCAGCGATGGATTGAAACCACAAATGCTATTGGCATTATTTCAAAATCAGGCAGATATGGTGGAACATATGCACATAAAGACATTGCTTTTGAATTTGCAACTTGGTTAAGCCCTACATTTAAGCTCTATTTAATCAAAGAATATCAACGACTAAAAGAAATTGAAAACAATCAATATAACTTAGAATGGAACGTAAAAAGAATATTGAGCAAAGTTAATTATACTATTCAAACAGATGCGGTTAAAGATTATATTCTACCAAAATCAAATTATACAAAAGATACTGAATGGTTAGCTTATGCCGAAGAAGCTGATATTTTAAACGTAGCTTTGTTTGGATGTACAGCAAAACAATGGAGAGAAGCAAATACACGATTAACTTTGGAAGGAAAAAACTTACGAGACATAGCCAGTATAAATGAATTAGCTGTTTTATCTAATTTAGAATCTGCCAATGCAGATATGATCAGGGAAGGAATTGACAAAAAAGAACGCTTCGAAAAACTCTGTAAAATAGCTCAATATCAAACAAACATCCTTGGTAGACAAGATTTTCTGAAATCACTAAAAAGAACTTCTGATGAGATTTATTTGAATTCCGAAGAAACGAGCAAACTTTCATAATTCGAAAACTATTTATGAGGAATTTGTACCTTTAGACTCAGATGTGGAAAACTGTCTAGTCCTGAAATAGGTTTACAGTTTTTTTGCTGTCCGCTAAACCTCTCACCTATGCAAAAAGTATCTCCAACTGCTGTTGTTAAGTAAAAAGGGAGCTACCGCTCACCGGAGGCGAAAATAAAATTGAATAACGCATCATTATGTGAATTGTCAGTCATTTTCTTTTTGATATAATGTTTCCGTTGTTTAACTACGCTCATTTCGGTTGATCCGAAACTGAGGGCTTTGGCAAAAGAATTGAGTGGGAGCAACGACAGACAGCACAATCTTATATCGTTTTGCGTGAGGTTGACTTCGGTTTCGCGCAAGTGTTGATTGAAAATTTTGAAAATCCGATTAATTTCTTTTTGCAGCGTTTCCTGTTTTTCGTAGTTTAAAACAGTTGCCTTGTTATTTCTGGGTTGCGATTCCAGTTTTTTCAGTTCGAGGAATATTGGTGTATTAACAAAAACATCGGCTTCCAGCAGATATGCCGAAAAATCGATTTTCTGTATTTCTTGATTTTTTGCTTCAATTTCCAAGTCGAGATTTTTAAGTTTGTGCCGTTTTGAGTTTGAAAAAAGAGAAAGTTTTTTGTGTTGTAAATAAATCAACGCTAATATGGCGGCTAACAGCACAAATGAGAATATACCGGATAAAATTAATTTCGAACTATTCTGTTTTTCAATTTTGCCGATTAGATGTTGTAAATTGTCGTAGTGGTTGTGTACCAACTTTTCGGTTTCTACGGCACGATGGTATATAAGCATCGCATTTTTGTGATACTGTTCGAGATAAACCAAAGCGACATCGTAGTTTTCAAGCCGTGTTTCGATAAAATTGAGATACAGATATGATTCCGTTCGAATGGACAAGTCTTTCGATCCTGCGCTTTTAAGAAGGCAAAATCGTGCAGAATCATATTTTTCTTCTTCGATGAACCGGATGCCTTCGCTTAGAATCAGGGAGTCGGTTTTAGAAACGGCAGATTGTTTTTTTGCATAATCCATTTCTGTTTCGGAAGTCCTTGAATAAAGAGTGAATCCGAAACAGAAATGGATGCTTAATGCAGCGAACAATATCAACACAATGTTTTTCAATTGAAACGATTTTGCTATTAAACCTTTGGAGATTTGCACGATAAGATTTTTTTAACAGTTTCTAAACCCAACTGATGGTAAAGATAAGCATAATTTTAGAACTATGTTTTCCGCTCTTCCAAAATTATTTCTAACAGCGTTTTAAATCAGTCGATTTTCACCCATGTTTCCGTATTTTTGAATTTCCTTTCCGAGTCGATTTCCAGATATCCTTCGATAATTAAATTTTTTCCTTCGAATTTTACTTTGGAATATATTCCTTTTTTACCTTTCCATGGTTTCATGCCGGGGAGAGTGTACAATATACTTTCCGTATAAACACCGTCTTTATATGTATAAGTTCCTGAAGCTCCCGAAATAATGTTGCCCTCAGGGTCAGCTTTCATCCATATAAAATGTGTGGGTGTGATGAATTTCAGTTGCGTGTAACCTTCGGGAGAGGGATTCCCGCTGCTTTCCATCATTTCCCACGTTCCCTGAATGTTTTGAGCCGATGCAATAAAAATTGCGCTTGCAAATAGAAAAAAGATAAATAATCGTTTTGTTTTCATTTTAATAATATGTTAAAGAGTTAAATACATTTGCAAAAGTAGAAAATAGAAACGAAGACACCTACAAAAAAAGGTAATGTTACCGTTTTTTATATCACTTGAAATCAGCCTGTTGTTTGTTTTCGAGTAACAAGTTGAAAATGTCGACTTTTTAATAGGAGTTTCAGGTGTGATTATAATTTGTTTTTTGGATAAAAAAAAATTGTTCGAAGAATAAGTTTTAGTTAGGAGTTTGGAGTATAGAGTATAGAGTATGGTTTGGGATCAAAGTATACTATAAATAGCATTAAGGATATCCAAGCATTTTTGAGATGGAGCTGAGTTATTCACTCATCAAAATACAACCAATTATACTTCCCCCTTTCTTTCTTGGGCTGCTTTTCGATTTTGCGTGTGTAATCGAAGTATACTTTGTAGGAAATACTTGGTATTATGGTAAAAAAGCCTAATTTGTATAATTGTAGCGGACGTGTGTAATCGGTGAAATTATCTCGCTTCTTGTCATCATCGTAATAATACATAAATGGATTGATATGGCTGTAAGCATTATAAATGGAATAAGTCCACACAGCTTTATTACCACGCTTTGTGGTTGTGGTATGACTGAATCCTAAATCTAAGCGATGATAAGGTTGCATGCGTGCGGAGTTTTTAACACCGTAAATAAGTTCGATGTTTGTTTCTCCAGTTTCGGTATTCAAATAATAGTATTTTCCCAATGCAGGAGTGTAAGGCATTCCGCTCTGAAAAATCCATACGGCATTCATAGTCCAGTTTTTGGGAAGCTCTCTGTTTGCTGTAAAGGTTAAGTTATGCGGACGATTGAAATCATACTCACTTCGTTTTCCTCCATTGATATTGGCAAAAGTACGGTTGGCATGTGACCATGCGTAACCTAAAGAGCCTGTCCATTTTCCGGTATTTTTCTTCAGCATAAACTCTGCTCCGTAAGCTGTTCCTTTTCCGTTAGTTTCGATTTTATTTTCTACAGCCACGATGTTAATCATGTTTTCATAGCCTTCTTTCAATGTAATAAGATTTTGCATTTGCTTATAATAAATACCGGTTTCAACCGAGAATTTTCCTCCTGCAAATTGACCATTCCAAGAAAGCGAATACTGATTGGAAATTTCAGGAGGTAAAATTTGTGTGGCAGGTAACCAGACTTCACGTTTTAGTAATTCGGTTTGTGCGAAAACCAAATGTGAACTCTGACTTACACGCATATAATTCAGATTAAAACTCTGATTCTGATTGGGCGAGTATGACATATTTACACGAGGTTCTGGCTCTATAAAGGTTGTACCATTGTTACTGAAACTACTCAGGCGAAACGATGGCTGTAACAATAATCCGGGTGTTAGACTGATTTTATTATCAAGATATACTGCCGATTCGATAGCATGAAATGTATCGCCGATAGCAGGTGTGGAGGAAGTCGAAAGGTAGTTATAATTCGGCTCATAGTTCAGCTTACTAATCTGACCGCCAAACTCCATATTCCAATTCTTGAGGAAAGCATATTTCCATGCTGAACGTAATGATAAGTCGTTAACCGAAGCTCTATTTAACGTTTCCACTTTTTCTGTTACATCATTGATTGTACTTTTGTAGTTCTGTCCCGTGCTGTTGCGGTAACGGCTGTATGATAGTATGTTTTCAGCATAAAGTTTCGGACTGAATACCCGATTCCAGCGACCGGAAACTAACCAGTTACCCCATTGTTGGTTGATATGACTGCGTTCGTTATAACTCATTTTCCAAGGCTTCGTCCAAAAGTTCAGATAGTCATCGCCCTGATAGAGGTTCAAACTTAAGCTGTTGCGTTCATCGGGCTTCCAGTTTAGCTTGGCATTAATGTCGTGAAAACCATAGGCGACAATCGCATAGTTACCGGATGAAAAAGTGCTGGCTAATCCAAAAAAGGCATCTATTAAGGTTTTACGGGCAGTAACTATATAGCTGATTTTTTCATTTAATAGAGGTCCTTCAAAAGTAAAAGATGCATCTGTAACTCCCAGACTAAAAGAACCTTGATGCTTAGAAATATCACCTTCACGTTGTGTAATATCTACGATTGATGACAGTTTGCCACCATGACGAGCAGGGAAATTACCTTTGTAGAAATCCACCGAATTAATCATATCCGGATTGAAAACCGATAGGAGTCCGCCGAGATGATTCACGTAAATAAGCGGTACATTATCCAACAAATATTGATTTTGTCCGGGTTCACCACCACGCACCATCATCAGACTCATTCCTTCCGATTGAGTTTGCACGCCGGGTAAGAGTTGCAAAGCCTTTATCACATCAGGCTTCCCTCCCAAAGTAGGAATTTGTGTTAGCTCTTTAGATGATAATCGGGTAGTCTCAAAATTCCTTTCGCGCGTAGCAATTACGGTTATTTCCTCCAAATTATTTCCGACTTCAAGTCTGATGGTGATGAGCGTATCGCGCATCGACTCTATATTAAACGCTACTGTTTTATAACCGATATATGAGATATTGAGTTCACAGGGCGTATTTACTTTCAGACTGAAATAACCGCGGTTATCGGTGACAGTGCCGGTATGACTGCTTTTATCCAAGATATTTGCACCAATCAACACCTCGCCATTTTGCGCATCACGTACAAAACCCGAAAGCTGAACTGTCGCAGCCGTAAGCCATTGAGCTGCTGCTATGAATATCAGAAAGAATATGTGTTTTATTTTAATTGTCATTGTTTGTTTACATCTTTTTTAGTTACAGAACTACTCATAAATATTCCCAATCCGTTTGTAACATTGGAATACAGCGGATATCGTTGCGGCGATGTACCTATTCCTCCCCATTGTGCCGATTCATAGATATAATATTGTTTCTGGTAGTTATAGTAAGATTCGTCTATACTTCTTAATTCAACAAACAAGGTATCTGTAATGCTGTATGAGTCGCTAAATTCGCTGAAATACACTTTCATCCAATGCTTATCTGTTTTCATCTTCCGGTTGGAAAATACCATCAGTGGATTGGCTTCATTTAATAAAACTGAGTCTTGTTCCGCGCGTATAAAAATATATTTTTCATCTATTCGCAAACCTTCTTTAAAATCATTAATATCCCAGTCATAGTGCGGACCAAATGATCGAGATTTTAGTTTTACTTCCCAAAATTTTTCACTTTGCATGTCATTATGCATAAGAAATACAACAGAAGATATCTTTTCTCCTTCCTCTCCACGTCCTACTAAATCGGTAAAAACTATCGAATCAATTTCAGTAGGAGAGGGAACGGTAGTGCGAGCCGTTATGGTATTAAAACCGGTAATTTTTGCTGTGCAAGTATAGCTTACTCCTGCTCTTACGAGGCGTGTACTGCCATACCAACCTTCATCTATGTACTGAAGCGTATCGGGAGCTTCTCCCTGACTTTCAATTATAACCAATGCATCTTTTACATGACCGGGCATAGTGTCGGACAAGTTAGCCGCTAAGCTTATTTGTACCATAAACGTACTATCAGCTTGTAGAAGTCCGTTCATCACAGGTACAGCAGCAAAATCAGAAAATTCATCGTCGACCAAAGCCTGGCAGGATAGGAATATCAGTGTGATAAAGATGAAAAAGATAGATTTATAGAGTGACATGTGCTGAATTATTGAGTAATTGTATATGTGTTGTGTTTGTTAGAATTTTACTACAACGCCGGCTTTCCATTTAAAGTATTGTTTGTAATGAAATTTTCCTCCCATCAGTTCTGCAAAAACTCCAATATGTTTCGTAAAATAATAATTCATACCGGCACCCAATCCTGCTTCAAATTCAGGTTTATCCCATATTCCTTCTGTGTATTGGTATGAAAAACCCATCTCATGTATTTCACCGGTACCTGTTGGATATTTTTCAGAAACCAATCCCATGCGGATAATTCCATCGGTTGACTGTTAACCATACCGTAAGTAAGTTTGAAATTCAGTTTTTTGTTGCTTTGTGCACTTAATCTAAAGGATAGTGATAAGATGAAAATAATAGCTAAAACTCTGATTGATTGTGTACTGTAATACATAATAATATTGCGTAGTGGGGGATAAGATAATTTGCGTATAATCATAAAATTAATTTCGGTATTATTAAATATCATTTGTTTTTATGCAGATAGTAAAACGGTTATCCTTTGTGGTTTATAGAATATTAGTTTTATTGAATACTGAAAATTATTATATTATCATAAGCCGTTAATATTATTCTAATTACGACTGCAAATGTACACATTAATTTGTTTGTTGTTTTATATTAATTGTTATTTTTTGAGACAGCCTCCTGCAAGGTTATTATGCAGGACGGCTTTCTCAATCAGATGATTTGATTTCATAGTAGTTAATTGATTTTGGATTATAATATAGAGGTGTTTATCCTCATACTGTATGAATGCTTCCCCTCACACTGTATGAATGCTTCCCCTCATACTGCATGAATGCTTCCCCTCATACTGCATGAATGCTTCCCCTCACACTGTATGAATGCTTCCCCTCATACTGCATGAATGCTTCCCCTCATACTGTGTGAAGAAAATTCTACTATACCAATAGCATCTTATTAAATAGACTAACTCTGGGTATTTTTAGCAAAGCGCCTCCACCTGGAAATTGCGTTACCACCTTCACAGAATACTCTCCCTTTGCTAATTCAGGTATCATTGCGATAACCGATGCCGGTTTGTTGGTAACTAAAACGGTAGCTTTTATGGCTTCACCGGTTTTGGGGACAAACCACAGTCCTACGTCTTCATTGTCGCCGACTATTTTCAGATTGCTGCCCCATAACTGTACAACACCGCCTGGAGTAAGTATTTCGTTAGTTTTACCAGAAACAACGTCTTTCACTTCCTGAATGGATGGTGTAGGAGCAATGGCATTGGTTTTCTCGAACTTCACTTTAGTTTCTGCATCGCGTAACAGAACTCCTTTGGAAAGGTTTACGTTAAGTTTGTGGCGTCCTCCATCAAAAACGTCCATCGGTCCTTCGAACACACCCGAAATGGAGAATGATGTGTTGAAAAGCGGAAGATTGATTGTGCTGCCATTCTGAATTAGTGAGGTTATCACTTCTTCGAAAAGGTTTAACACCGCCAACATGTCGGTACGCGTAACGAGCGTTCCTCGCTGCAACATAAGACTGATGATGGCTTCTTTGTCATAACTGCCCTCTACTACGGTCTGAGCCGAATAATCATCCGGGCGTTCTGTAAGCAGGTTCTCCTGCAAAGAATACTTTAACATAGTTTTTTAAAAATTAAATGATTAATAAATTGATTAATAATTATGGAATTATTTTCCACTTGCAAAGCTCCAAACTTTTTTTGTATAATTAGGTTAACGGAATGTTATATAACATTGGGGTTACGTTATTTAACATTGGAGGCTTTGTAACGTGTTGATTAATAGGGGATAGGTAAAGAGGTGTCTTTTGTGGAATGTGATGGCTGTTAACATTGGGTGAAAATGAGTGTTAACATTAGATATATGGGTGTAACGTACATGGTACTTAGTTTTTGTCCTGTGGCATCGTATCTGTTGATTATTTGCCTTCCGTTTTTGAATTGTATTGTGTCGGGCAAATTTAGTAAATTATATCGGATTGTTACTATATCGCGATCTAAATCTGTAATTAAATTACCGTTTGAATCATAAAAGAATTCTGTTTGCTCATCAACCAAATCCTGATATT
>Ga0228535_1000633_pt1 | contig 87537 bp, 87 predicted proteins | sample SJ1metagenome_FD_168457 | JGI IMG/M metagenome (GOLD analysis project Ga0228535, IMG submission 168457) | Enriched culture of PCE-dechlorinating microbial communities from Ithaca, New York, USA - SJ1 | ecosystem: Engineered > Modeled > Simulated communities (microbial... > Unclassified | place...
CTTGAGGAACACGTCCTCCAGGTTCGACGGGCGGTGCAGGTAGCGCAGCGCGGGCGCCTGCTGCAATGCGTCGATCACGCGTTGGGCGTCGTCGGTGTAGCAGAAAAGCGTCTCGCCGACGGTTTCGGAACGCTGGCAGACCGCGCCGGCGCGGTCGCGCGCCCAGGCGTCCAGGCCTTCGCCGTAGACCTCGACCACGGCCGGCTCGATGTGCGATTCGATCAGCGCGCGCGGGGCGCCTTCGACGACGATGCGGCCGTGGTCGAGGATGGCGAGCCGGTCGGCCAGGCGCTCGGCCTCGTCCATGAAATGCGTGGTCAGCACGATGGTCTTGCCGGCGGCGATCAGCCGGCGCAGGCCCTGCCAGATGAGGTGGCGCGCCTGCGGGTCCAGCCCGGTGGTCGGCTCGTCGAGAAACAGGATGTCGGGGTCGTGCACCAGCGCGCGCGCCAGTGTGAGCCGGCGCTTCATGCCGCCGGACAGTTGCACGATACGCGCGTCGGCCTTGTGCGCGAGCCCGGCGAAATCGAGCAGCTCGGGCACGCGCGCCGCGATGGCCGCCTTCGTCATGCCGAAATAGCGGCCGTAGGCGAGCAGGTTTTCGCGCACCGAGAAATCCGGGTCGAGGTTGTCCATCTGCGGCACCACGCCGATCTTCATGCGCGCTTCGCGGGCCCGGGCCGGCACCGGGATGCCGGCCAGTTCGATACGGCCGGCGTCCGGTTCGATGAGGCCCAGCAGCAGCCGCAGCGTCGTCGTCTTGCCCGCGCCGTTCGGGCCTAGCAGGCCGAAGCACTCGCCCCGCCGGACCTTAAGGTCGATGCCGCGCACCACCTCGGCGTCGCCGTAGCGTTTGCAAAGGCCGGCGACGTTCAGCACGGGCAGGCGTCCTCGAAGGCTTGTTTCAGTTCTTTGAGCTTGCCGTGGAAGAAGTGGCCCGCTTCGGGGACGACCCGGGTGGCGATGCCCTGCTGCTGCGCCCAGAGCCGGATCGCGGCCGGTGGAATCAGTTCGTCGGCGTCGCCGAAGATGACGACCGTGTCGTCCGGCACGCGGTCGAATTCGTACATCGTCACGGCCGGGGCGACCAGGATCAGGCGGCGCGCGTCGACGCGCTGGCGCAGCCGGTGCTGGACGAAGGCGCCGAAGGAAAAGCCGGCCAGCGCCCAGGGCAGGCCGGGGTAGCTGTTCTCGACGAAGCGGACGACGGCTTCCAGATCGTCGGTTTCGCCGTCGCCGGCGTCGAACGCGCCGTCGCTCATGCCCACGCCGCGGAAATTCGGCCGCACGCTGATCCAGCCAGCTTCGTTGGCCGCCTTCGCGAGCGTCGTCACCACCTTGTTGTCGAGGCTGCCGCCGTGCAGGGGATGCGGGTGGGCGACCAGCAGCAGGCCGCGGCGCTCCGTTTCGGGATCGTCGATCACGGTTTCCAGCTTGCCGGCGGGAACCGGGATGCGCAGCTTGTAGCGTTTCATCGGGTCGGTGCGCGCAGACGGCTCATTTCAGCCGCAGGCGCTCGACGATCCGGCCCTGTTTGAGATGCTGCTCGAAGATTTCGTCGACGTCGGCTTCGTCCACGTAGGTGTACCAGACGCCTTCGGGGTAGACGACCAGCAGCGGGCCTTCGTCGCAGCGGTCCATGCAGCCGGCGCTGTTGATGCGGCATTGGCCCTCGCCGTTCAGGTCGGCCTGCTTGACCTTCTTCTTCAGGTAGTCGCGCATGCGCTGGCCGCCGGCGTTTCCGCAGCACTTGGCGCCGTCGTCGCGCTGGTTGGTACAGAAAAAGACGTGGTGCTTGAAATACGGATCAGTCATCCTGGGGCAGTTCCGAATATTTGAGGGCGTTGCCGTGCGCCTTCTCGACCGGGTATTTGCGGGCGTTGATCGCCAGCTTGCGCGCGGCGGCGTCGAGCAGGTCGATGTCCAGCAGATCGGCCAGCCGGGTCAGGTAGATCAGCACGTCGGCGATTTCCTGCCGGACCGCCTCGCGCTGGTCGGGATTCAAGTTCAGGCTCTGTTCCGGCGTTAACCACTGGAAGGGCTCCTGCAGCTCGGCGGCCTCCACGGTCAGCGCCATCGCCAGATTCTTGGGTGTATGGTAGCGATCCCAGGCGCGCGCCTCGGCGAACGCGCGAATGCGGTCGCGCAGCGTGTCGAGGGTGTCGATGTCGGGAGCGGGCATGGGCGGGATGATACCGCGAGCGCCGTCGGTCTTACGACGGGCCTGTCGAAAAGCCGACGGCGGCGGCCGCGGCTTCGGATCGCCGGGCCTTGCCCGGCGCGGGGGGAACCTCCGGATGGCCTGGCCTGGGGTTTGCTTGCAACTCCGGGCGCTTCAAACGGATTTGGAATCCGCTCTGGCATAATGGCCCGCGGATCAACTGCACTCAGGGAGGGTGGACATGTTTACCATCAACACGCATTTTGCGCGCATCGCCTTGGCCGCGTCGATCGCCGCGCTGGCGGGGTGCTCCAGCACGCCGACCTATCCGCCCGCCCCGGCGCAGATGGCCGATTACGACTGGAATTACCTGATCGGCCCCGGCGATTCGGTCAACGTCTTCGTGTGGCGCAACCCCGAGGTCTCCGGCTCCTTCCCGGTGCGGCCCGACGGCAAGATGACCATGAATCTCGTCGAGGACATCCAGGCTTCCGGCAAGACGCCGACGCAGCTCGCACGCGACATCGAAAAAGCGCTGTCCAAATACATCCAGGAGCCCATCGTCACGGTGATCGTCGCCGGCGGCATCGGGCCCTTCGACCAGCAGATTCGCGTGGTCGGCGAGGCCGCCAAGCCGCAGGCCCTGAACTACCGCGAACACATGAGCCTGATCGACCTGATGATCCAGGTCGGCGGCCTGACCGATTTCGCGGCGGGCAACAAGGCCTACATCCTGCGGACGGTGGACGGCAAGCAGCAGCGCCTCGGCGTGCGCCTGGAAGACCTGCTCAAGGGCGGCGATATCTCGGCCAACGTCGACATGCGTCCCGGCGACGTGCTGGTTGTGCCCGAGAGTCTGTTCTGACACCCCTGCGCGCCGTTCAACGGCGCGCTTCTTGATGGATCGCCTGTATGGATCTGCTGCTGCAACAAATTCTCGGATACGCGAAAGCCGCTTGGCGCCGCCGCTGGTGGGGCGTCGCCGTGGCGTGGCTGGTCTGTATCGTCGGCTGGACCTGGGTGATGATCATCCCGGACCGCTATCAGGCGTCCGCGCGGGTCTACGTCGATACGCAGACCCTGCTCAAGCCGCTGCTCTCGGGATTGGCGGCTGAGCCCAACGTCGAGCAGCAGATCAAGCTGATGACGCGCCAGCTCGTCAGCCGCCCCACGCTGGAAAAAGTCGCCCGCATGACCGACCTGGACGTGAAGGCCAAGACGCCCGAGCAGACCGAGAAGATGCTGAACGAACTGGCGGCGAAGATTTCCATCGCCGACGCCGGTCGCGAGAACCTCTACACCATCAGCTACCAGGACGCGAACGGCGACCTGGCCAAGAAGGTCGTGCAGTCCCTGCTGACCATCTTCGTCGAAAGCAGCCTCGGCAAGACCCGCCAGGACATCTCCAGCTCGCAGCGCTTCATCGAAGAGCAGTTGCAGCAGTATCAGCAGAAGCTTACCGACTCGGAAAACGCGCTCAAGGAATTCAAGCAGAAGCACATCGGCATGATGCCGGGCCAGGGCGGCGACTACTACGCCAAGCTGGCCGAGGTCAGCGGTCTGTTGCGTCAGGCCCAGCTCGACCAGCAGGAGGCGGTCAACCGCCGCAACCAGTTGAAACGCCAGCTCTCCGACGAGGAGCCCGAACTCAGCGCGGCCGCGGCGGCGGTCAGCACCCACACCGAGATCGACGGCCGGATCCAGGCCCTGCAAAAGCAGATGGACCAGTTGCGCTTGCAGTACACCGACCTGCACCCGGACATCCAGGCGACCAAGCGCCTGATCGACAAGCTCGAAGAGCAGAAGAAGATCGAACTGTCGGCGCAGAAGAAGGCCGATCCGGCCGGCGCCAGGATCCAGAACCCGGTCTATCAGCAGCTCACCATCGCCATCGCCGAAGCCGACGCCACCGTCGCCTCGCTGAATGCGCGCGTGGCGGAATACCAGCGCCGCTACGGCGATCTGCGCAACGCCTCCAACATGATCCCGCAGGTCGAGCAGGAATACACCCAGCTCATGCGCGACTACGACGTGTATCGCCAGAACTACGACGCGCTGCTGAAGCGCCGCGAATCGGTCACCATGTCGGGCGAAGTCGAGAGCAAGACCGACACGGTCGACTTCCGCGTGATCGACCCGCCGTTCGTGCCGAGCCAGCCCGCCTGGCCCAACCGCCCGCTGCTGCTCTCGCTCGTGACGCTGGCCGCCCTCGGCGCGGGGATCGCGGTGGCCTTCCTGCTGAGCCAGTTGCGCCGCACCGTCACCGACCGCCGCGCGCTGCGCGAACTCACCGGCCTGCCCCTGCTGGGCGCGGTTTCCCGGGTCGAGACCGACGAGACCAAACGCCGCAAGCGCAAGGGCCTGCTGACGTATCTGGCCGCCCTGGGCAGCCTGATCGCCGCGTACGGCGGCGTGATGGTCGTGCAACTGATCATGTCGCGCGCCGGATAGGAGACACCATGAGCATTATCGAAAAAGCGGCAGGCAAGATCGGCACCGGCGCGCCGCGCCCGCCCGCCGGCGGAACCGGCCAGCCGCAGCAGGACGCCAGCATGATCGAGAGCGCGCTCGCCAAGCAGCGCGAGAAGGCCGCGGCGCCGCTCGTCGCGACGCCGGTCGAGCCGGTGCGCGACGTCCGGCTGGAGGACGAGATCCGGTCCCGGGACGAAGGCAGCAGCCAGGTCCAATCGATCAACCTCGCGCGCCTGCACCGCATGGGCGTCGTCGCGCCGGACGCCGAGAAAAGCCAGATCGCGGAGGAATTCCGCATCATCAAGCGGCCGCTCATCGCGAACGCGTTCGGCCAGGGCGCGGCCCGGGTCAGGAACGGCAACCTCATCATGGTCACCAGCTCGCTCCCCGGCGAAGGCAAGAGCTTCTGCGCGATCAACCTCGCCATCTCGATGGCGATGGAAATGGACCGCACCGTGCTCCTGATCGACGCCGACGTCGCCAAGCCGCGCGTGCCGGAGTACCTCGGCATCCACGCCGACAAGGGCCTGCTCGACGTGCTGCAGGACAAGGATCTCAAGCTGTCCGACGTGCTGATCAAGACCGACATCGCCAAGCTGACCGTGCTGCCGGCGGGCCGCACCTACAAGCGCGCGACCGAACTGCTGGCCAGCGCCGCGATGACCCGGCTGGTCGAGGATATCGGGAATCGCTACCCAGACCGTATAATCCTGTTCGATTCCCCGCCGCTTCTGGCCACCAGCGAATCGAGCGTGTTGGCGACGCACATGGGCCAGATCGTGATGGTGGTCGAAGCCGAGAAAACCTCGCAGGAGGCGGTGCGCGAAGCGCTCTCCCACATCCAGTCCTGCGAAGTGGTGGGCATGTTGCTGAACAAGACCACGCCAACTCCGGGTGCGGACTATTACTATGGCTACTATGGCAGTTACGGCAAGTAAGCTCCTTTCACGCGCCGCGCGAGCGGCCCGATCCGGACAAGCTCCCCTGGCGGGAGCTTTTTCTGTTTTCATGGCGGCCGCTTATGCGCCCGTCGCGCAGGCCGTCGACTGGCGGTTCGAGCCCCGGATCGGCGCGACCGCCATCTACAGCGACAACGTCAACCAAAGCGCGACCAATGCCGAGAATGGGTTGAGTCTGAGCGTCACGCCGGGGTTCAGCCTGTCTTCCCATGGATCCCGACGTATGCAGGCTGTCGTGCAGTACAGCCTGTCGGCGGTCACTCGTTTCGGCGGCGGCAAGGGCGACGATCTGTATCACAATCTGAATGCCGCGGGTAAAGCCGAGCTGATCGAGGATTTCCTGTTTCTGGATGCCAATGCGGCCGTCTCGCAGCAATTGATTTCGCTGTTGGGCTCGCTGGCTGATGCCTCGGTGAACGACAGCAACCGAACCACGGTCGGTACCTATTCGATCAGCCCTTATGCCCTGAAACGTCTGGGAACATTCGCGGTGGCACAGGCGCGTTACACTGCGAGCGGGTCGATCTTCCAGGACAATGTTGCCGCCGATTCCAGCGCGAACACTTTTACGACCAGTCTGAGCAGCGGAACCCGTTTCAACGATCTGAGTTGGAGTCTGGGATATTCCATTCTCAAGGCAAACAACCGCAATGCGTCGACGGCCGCTTACAACGAGGATGTCACACTGGAAAGCGCATACGCTCAGGCGGGTTATGCGTTGAGTCGGCAGTTCCGGGTGTTCGGCACGGTCGGTCGCGACTGGAATGAATACCTCAGCACAACCGGCACCAGCGGATCGTCCTATAGCGTGGGGTTCGGCTGGTCGCCCTCCCGGCGTACAAGCCTTGAGATGTCCGCCGGGGAACGGTATTTCGGCCGTACCTTCAGCCTGGCCGGCAGCCATCGCACGCGTGCGACTAACTGGACACTGCGCTACTCGGAGAACGTCAGCGACATCACGCAGCAGTTTCTCGAACAAAGCAGTCGGATCTTCTGGGTATGCAATGGCACGCTAGTGGAAACGACCCCGGATCTCAATCCGCCGCAAGGTCAGACAGGATGCCAAGGGCCGATCACGGCAGGTCAGTTGGCGAACTACTTTTCCAGCTATGGTGTCTCGCTTGCAGATCTGGTTGCTGCGGGCTTGCTGAATGTCTCCACTGCCAACGGCATCTACATCATCAAGAGCATGACGGCCGGGGTGTTCTGGAATCTGGGACGCTTGGATCTGGGTTTGTCTGCGCAGGATACCCGGCGGCTTTATCAGGCGCTAGCGGATGCGGAAGACCACATTCAGAGTGTGTCGGGATCGGCCAACTACCGCCTGACCCCGCTTATCAGCGTCAATACCAATCTATCGCTGACGCGGAACAGTCTGGACAGCGCGCTGACAGGTGCGGCGGCGCGCGAGGATGATTACTTGTCCCTGAGCGTCGGACTCAACCGACGCTTCAACAAGGACCTGAACGGCGCGCTGACATTCCGTCACACCCAACGGGATTCCAACGACGCGAATGCCGATTACGACGAGAACAGCATCACGGCCACGGCCAATCTGCGCTTCTAGCCGGCTCGCCTCAATGGCATAGCCATTGCTTCGTATCACGCGCGCACCCACGCGCCCACAGACTAACGGATCGCCCATGTACGAAGACTATTACCGTTTCAGCGCCAAACCGTTCCAGCTCAACCCCGATCCGCGCTTCTTCTTCGGATCGAAGGGCCACAAGCGGGCGATGGCGTATCTGGACTACGGCCTGTCGCTGGGCGAAGGCTTCATCGTCATCACCGGCGAAGTCGGCGCGGGCAAGACCACGCTGGTGCGGAACCTGTTCCGGCAGCTCGACGCGCACAACCTGGTCGCAGCGCAACTGGTCTCGACCCAGCTCGACGCCGAGGATACGCTGCGCAGCGTCGCCGCCTCCTTCGGTCTGGAGCATGAAGGCCTGACCAAGTCCGCCCTGCTCAAGAATCTCGAAGATTTCCTCGGCGCGGCCGCGCGCCAGGGCAAGCGCGCGCTGCTGGTGGTGGACGAGGCGCAGAACCTGACCCAGCGGGCGGTCGAGGAACTGCGCATGCTGTCCAATTTCCAGAACAACGACCGTTCGCTGATCCAGACCTTCCTGCTCGGACAGCCCGAATTCCGCGGCATCCTGCAGAGTCCGGACATGCAGCAGTTGCGTCAGCGCGTGGTGGCCTCCTACCACCTGGGGCCGCTCGATCCGGACGAAACGCGCGGCTACATCGAGCACCGCCTGCATACGGTCGGCTGGCAGGGCCTGCCGGGCTTCGACGAAGCCGCCTTCGCGGCCTTGCACCGTTTCACCGGCGGTATTCCGCGCCGCATCAACACCACCTGCGACCGTCTGCTGCTGCTGGGCTTCCTCGAGGAGAAAAGCCATTTCGGCGAGGCTGAGGTCGACGAGGTGATCGCTGATCTGAAGAGCGAAGTCGCGCACCAGGATTTTCACGGCCCGACGGGACTTGCCGGCCACGCGCCCGCAAGCGGCGGCCTGAACGGGGAGGACATGACGCGCATGACGCAGCGCATCGAACAGGTCGAGCGCTCGGTCAACCGCATTCTGCCCATCGTGCGCAAGATTCTGTACACCGTGAGCGAACGCCACGCGGCGGGCGAGGAGAGCGATCTGCCCGACGCGTGCGGCATCACCCACTGATTTCACGCAAGCGGATTCGCCATGACCCAGGTATTGTGCGTCGCGGGTGCGCGGCCGAATTTCATGAAAATCGCCCCGGTGATGGCCGCGCTGGCCGAAACCGGCATCGCGGCCCAGTTGCTGCACACGGGCCAGCACTACGACGCGGCGATGAGCGACGGCTTCTTCGCCGACCTCGGCATTCCCGCGCCCGATCATCACCTCGAAGTCGGCTCCGGCAGCCATGCCGTGCAGACCGCCGAGATCATGAAGCGCTTCGAGCCGGTGCTCGATCGCGCGCGGCCGCAGGCCGTGCTGGTCGTGGGCGACGTCAATTCGACCATCGCCTGCGCGCTGGTCGCGGCCAAGCGCGGCGTGCGCGTGATCCACGTCGAAGCCGGCCTGCGCAGCTACGACCGCGCCATGCCGGAAGAAATCAACCGCGTGCTCACCGACCAGATCTCCGACCTGCTCTTCACCACCGAGAAGAGCGCGCTCGCCAATCTGACGCGCGAAGGCATCGCGCCCGAGCGCGTCGTATTCGTCGGCAACGTCATGATCGACACGCTGCACCGCAACCTCGCGCGCGCCGTGCCGGCCGCCGAGACGCTGGGCGCGACGCTCGACGATTACGCCGTGCTGACGCTGCATCGGCCGTCGAACGTCGACGATCCCGCTGTCTTGGCCGCGCTGCTCGACGTGATCGGCGAGATCAACCGGCGCGTGCCGGTGGCGGTGCCGCTGCATCCGCGCACGCGTGGCAACGTCGAGAAATTCGGCCTGTCCGACAAGCTCGACGGCCTGCGCGTGCTGCCGCCGGTGGGCTATCTGGCGATGCTCGGCCTGATGCGCGACGCGAAGCTGGTGCTGACCGATTCGGGCGGCATCCAGGAGGAAACCACCGCGCTCGGCGTGCCCTGCCTCACGCTGCGCGAGAACACCGAACGGCCGATCACGATCGACGAAGGCACGAACACCCTGGTGGGGCCGGACCCGGACGCGATCCGCGCCGCCTTCGAGGACGTGATGACGAGCGGCGGCAAATCGGGGCGCATTCCGGAATACTGGGACGGCCGCGCGGCGATGCGCATCGCGCACGCGCTCGAATCGTGGCTGCCGATGCGGAAAGGCGCGAGGGCCGCCTGATGAAAAACGCCATGTCGATCGACGTCGAGGACTATTTCCAGGTGTCGGCCTTCGCGCCGCACATCCGCCGTGAAGATTGGGACAGCCTGCCCTGCCGCGTCGAACGCAACGTCGACGTCATTCTCGGCCTGCTCGACGAGGCCGGCGCGAAAGCCACCTTCTTCACGCTCGGCTGGATCGCCGAACGCTATCCGCAGGTGGTGCGCCGCCTGGTCGAGAATGGTCACGAACTGGCGAGCCACGGCTACGGCCACCAGCGCGCCAGCGATCTGACGCCCGACCAGTTCCGCGACGACGTCGTGCGCGCCAAGCGCGTGCTGGAGGATATCGGCGGCGTCGCCGTGCGCGGCTACCGCGCGCCCAGCTTTTCCATCAACCGGGCCAACTGGTGGGCGGTCGGCGAACTGGAAAACGCCGGCTACGTCTACAGCTCCAGCATCTATCCGGTGAAGCACGACCACTACGGCATGCCGGACGCGCCGCGCTTTCCGCACCGGCCGAACGGCGAGCGCGGCATCCTCGAACTGCCGCCGACCACGGTGCCGCTGATGGGCCGCAACCTGCCGGCGGCGGGCGGCGGCTGGTTCCGCCTGCTGCCGTACTCGGCGTCGCGCTGGATGCTGCGCCGGGTCAACGACGGCGACCGGGCGCCCTGCATGTTCTATTTCCATCCCTGGGAGGTCGATCCCGACCAGCCGCGCCAGTCGGGCATTTCGGCGAAAACCCGCTTCCGGCATTACGTCAATTTGCGGCGCATGCCGGGCCGGCTGCGCCGCCTGCTCGGGGACTTCGAGTGGGATCGCGTCGATCGCGTGTTCCTGACGCCGCAATGAACATGCAGGCCGAACCCTTGACGATGCCGGAGACCGCGTTGGCCGAAGTGCGCGTGCGTACCTTTGCCGATGCCGACCGCGCGCGCTGGGACGCCTACGTGCTGGCGCATCCGGATGCGACCTTCTTCCACCGCGCTGGTTGGCAGCGCGTGATCGAGGCCGCCTTCGGCCACCGCACGCATTTCCTGCTGGCCGAGCGCGCGGGCGACATCGTCGGCGTGCTGCCGCTGGCCGAGATCAAGAGCCGCCTGTTCGGCCACAGCCTGGGATCGCTGCCGTTCTGCGCCTACGGCGGCATCGTCGCCGACGATCCGGCGGCGTACCGGGCGCTCGATGCCGCGGCGCAGGCGCGGGCGCGCGAGCTGAAGGTCGGCGCGCTCGAATACCGCAACCAGACCGCGCAGCATCCGGACTGGCCGGTCAAGGATCTGTACGTCACCTTCAAGAAGGCGATCCTGCCCGAGGTCGAAGCCAACATGAGCGCCATTCCGCGCAAGCAGCGCGCGATGGTCCGCAAGGGCATCAAGGCCGGCCTTACCGGCGAGATCGACGCCGATACGGCGCGTTTCTTCGAGGCCTATTCGTCCAGTGTGCACCGGCTCGGCACGCCGGTGTTCTCGAAAAAATACTTCCGGCTGCTCAAGGCCGAATTCGGCGACGACTGCGAAGTGCTGACCATCGTGCTCGATGGCCGGATCGTCGCCGGTGTGATGTCCTTCTATTTCCGCGACGAGGTGCTGCCGTACTACGGCGGCGGCGTCGATGCGGCGCGCGCCGTAGCGGGCAACGATTTCATGTACTGGGACCTGATGCGCCGCGCCTGCGAGCGCGGCCTCAAAGTCTTCGACTTCGGCCGCAGCAAGCAGGGCACCGGCTCCTTCGATTTCAAGAAGAACTGGGGTTTCGAGCCGACCCCGCTGCATTACGAATACTGCCTCGTGCGCGACACCGACGTGCCCGAGATCAATCCGCTCAACCCCAAGTACCGGCTGTTCATCCAGGCCTGGAAGAAGCTGCCGCTGCCGCTCGCCAATGCGATCGGGCCGCACATCGTCAAGAATCTGGGGTGAGGCGTGAAAGACGGGCTGCTGTTTCTCGCGCACCGCATTCCCTTCCCGCCCAACAAGGGCGACAAGATCCGCTCGTTCCATCTGCTGCGGCATCTGGCCGAACGCTACGCGGTCCATCTCGGCGCCTTCGTCGACGATCCGGACGACTGGCGGCACGCGGCGCACCTGCAAGCCTGGTGCGCCTCGATCAAGCTGGTGCCGCTCAATCCGCTGCGCGCCCGGCTGGCGAGTCTGTCGGGTTTGATGAGCGGCGACGCGCTGACCCTGCCCTACTACCGCAGCGCCGCGCTCAAGCGTTGGGCCGATGATCTGGCGCGCGCCGGCGCGGTGACGCGCGGCCTCGCCTTCTCCTCGGCGATGGCGCAATTCATGCCGAAACTGCCGGTGCGCGTGCTCGACATGGTCGACGTCGATTCCGACAAATGGGCTCAATACGCGCCGACCCGGCGCTGGCCGATGTCGTGGGTGTACGCGCGCGAAGGGCGCAAGCTCGCCGACTGGGAGGCGCGCGTCGCCGCCGATTTCGACGCCACCCTGCTGGTCTCCGGCGACGAGGCGAAGCTGCTGCAAACGCGCGTGCCAGCCGCGCGCGACCGCATCGGCGCCTTCGAGAACGGCGTCGACGCCGAGTATTTCTCGCCCGAGCGGGCGTATCCCGACCCCTATCCGGCCGAGGGCCGGGGCATCGCGTTCACCGGCGCGATGGACTACTGGCCCAACGTCGACGCCGTCGTCTGGTTCGCCGAGCGGATTTTTCCCGCCGTGCGCGAAGCCGTGCCGTCGGCGCAGTTCACCGTCGTCGGCAGCCGGCCGGCGGAAGCCGTTCTGCGGCTCGCGCGCCAGCCCGGCGTGATCGTGACCGGCGGCGTGCCGGACGTGCGGCCCTATCTGGCGCACGCGGCGTGCGCGGTCGCGCCGCTGCGCATCGCGCGCGGCGTGCAGAACAAGGTGCTGGAAGCGATGGCGATGGCCTGCCCCGTGGTGGCGAGCCCGCAGGCCGCCGAAGGCATCCGCGCCGAGGCCGGCCGCGACTACTGGCTGGCGCCCGACGAGGCGGCCTTCGCGGCGGCCGTGATCGACCGCCTGCGCGCCGGCGGGCGGAATCCGCAGGCGCGCGCCGGCATCCTCGCGCGCTACGACTGGGGCCGCAACCTGGCCGCACTCGACCCGTTGTTCGACGCGCCGCCGGCCGCGCATCCCGTACTGGAGATCTGTCCCGCATGAGCGCCCTGCCCGATTCGCTGCCCGTGTCCGCCCGTTCCGTCTGGATGCTGCCCGCGCTCGCGACGATCGGCGCGCTGCTGGTCCTGTTCGGCCTGTTCTGGCCGACCTTTCATTCGATGGTCGAAGTCTGGGAGCGCTCCGAGACTTTCGCGCACGGCTACGTCGTCTTTCCGATCACGCTCTGGCTGATCTGGCGCATGCGCGGCGATCTCGCGCGCGTCGCGCCGCGGCCCGATCCGCTCGGGCTCGTCGCGCTCGCGGCGGCCGGCGCGAGCTGGCTGCTGGCCGACGCCGGCAGCGTCAACGTGGTCGAGCAGTACGCCTTCGTCGCGATGCTGTTCGCCGCCGTCTGGACCGTGTTGGGCCGCGCCTTCGTTTGGGCCGCGCTGTTTCCGCTGGCGTTCATGTTCTTCGCCGTGCCGGTGGGCGAGTTCCTCATCCTGCCGCTGATGAACATGACGGCCGATTTCACCGTGGCGATGCTGCAGGTCACGGGCATTCCGGTCTACCGGGAAGGCACGTTCTTCAGCATTCCCAGCGGCAACTGGTCGGTGGTCGAGGGCTGTTCCGGCCTGCGCTACCTGATCGCCTCGGTGACGCTGGGCGTGCTCTACGCCTATCTGACCTACCGTTCGTGGAAGCGGCGCCTGCTGTTCTCGCTGGCCGCCATCCTCGTGCCGCTGCTCGCCAACAGCGGCCGCGCCTACATGATCGTGATGATCGCCCACCTGTCGGACATGAAGTACGCGCTGGGCGTCGATCACTACATCTACGGTTGGGCGTTCTTCGGCTTTGTCATGCTGCTCCTGTTCTGGATCGGCACCTTCTGGCGCGAGGACGACAAGCCGCAGATCGCCGTGCCGGCCGTCGGCCTGCCTGCCGGCGCGCCGCGCGTCTGGCCGATGGCGGTCGCCGCGCTGGCCGTCGCCGGCCTGTGGCCCGCCTATGCCGCGTGGCTGGCCAGCCGGCCGCTGCCGCAGATGCCGACGCTGCAGGTCGAGCCGCACGGCGGCTGGACGCCCGCCGCGCCCTTCACGACCTGGACGCCCCACTGGGTCGGCGCCGACCGGCAACTGCGCGCCGCCTACGCGCAGGCCGGCCGGTCCGTGATGCTCGAACTCAACTACTATGCCAGCCAGCGTCAGGACGCCGAGCTCGTCAATTCGCAGAATTTCATGATCAAGCAGAAAGACCCGCACTGGTCGAACATCGGCGAAGCGGTCGTCGAGGCGACCATCGGCGGCCACGCCCGCCCGGTGCGCCAGGCCCGGCTGCGCGGCGCGAACGGCCAGCGGCTGCTGATCTGGCAATGGAATCTCATCAACCAGACGCCGACCGTCAGCGACGCCCGCGCCAAACTCGCGCTGGCCTTCGACCGTGTGCGGCTGCGGCGCGACGACGGCCTGTCCGTGCTGATCGCGACGCCCTACGACGAGGCCGACGTCGACGCCGCGCGCGCCACGCTCGCGCGCTTCGCCGCCGACATGCAACCCGGGATCGCCACCGCGCTCGACCGGGTCGACGGGCCGTGACCGACCATATCGTGCACATCGTCCACCGCTTCGACACGGGGGGGATGGAAAACGGCATGGTCAATCTGTTCAACACGCTGCCGGCCGAGCGCTACCGCCATACCGTCGTCGCGCTGACCGATTACACGGATTTCCGCCGGCGCATCGTCGCCCAGCCGGTCGCCTTCCACGCGCTGCACCGCCCGCCCGGGCGCGGGCTGGCCTGGATGCGGCGTCTGTGGGCGTTGCTGCGCGCGCTGAAGCCGGATCTGGTCCACACCCGCAACCTCGCCGCACTGGAAGCGCAATTCGTGGCCGCCACCGCGGGTGTGTGCGCCACGGTGCACGGCGAACACGGCCGCGACGTGTTCGATCTGCACGGCCGCAACTGGAAATACAACCTGCTGCGCCGCGCCGCGCGGCCCTTCGTATCGAACTACATCGCCGTGAGCCGCGATCTCGAAGGCTGGCTGCGTCAGACAGTGGGCGTGCCGGCGCGCAAGCTGCACCAGGTCTACAACGGCGTCGACAGCGTCCGGTTCCACCCCCGGGCCGGCGCGCGCGCGGGCGGCCTGCCCCACGGCTTCGCCGGCCCCGAAGCCGTGGTCTTCGGCTCGGTGGGGCGCATGGCCGAGGTCAAGGATTATCCGACCCTGGTCTGCGCCTTCGTTCAGATGCTCCGCCAGCAGCCCGAACGCGCCGAGCGGGCGCGGCTGGTCATCGTCGGCGACGGCGTCGCGCGCGCCGATTGCCAGCGCCTGCTCGACGAATCGGGATTCGCGCATCGGGCCTGGCTGCCGGGCGAACGGAACGACATCCCCGAGCTGATGCGGGCATTCGACGTGTTCGTGCTGCCGTCGAAGAACGAGGGCATTTCCAATACCATTCTGGAGGCGCTGGCGAGCGGCCTGCCGGTCGTCGCCACCGCGGTCGGCGGCAGCGTCGAGCTGGTGGAGGCGGGCGTCAACGGCGCGCTCGTCGAAGCGGGCGACGTGGCCGGCATGGCACAGGCCTTGCTCGGCTATCTGGACGCGCCGGCCCGCATCGCCGAAGAAGGCGCGCGGGCGCGCTACGACGCGGAACGGCGTTACAGCATTCCGGTCATGGCCGAGGCTTACGCGGCGGTATACGACAAAACGCTGGCGGGCCGACGATCGGCCTGAAAATTCGACAGACATCGGGAACACGAACGACCATGTGCGGCATCACCGGCATTTTCGACACGCGCGAGGCGAGCGACATTCCGCGCGCGCTGCTGCATCGCATGAACGAAACCCAGTTCCACCGCGGGCCCGACGAGGGCGGCCTGCATCTGGAACCGGGCGTCGGGCTCGGCCATCGCCGCCTCTCCATCATCGACTTGTCCACCGGCCAGCAGCCGCTCTTCAATGAGGACGGTTCCATCGTCGTCGTCTTCAACGGCGAAATCTACAACTTCCAGGAGCTGGTGCCCGAGCTGGAAAAGCTCGGCCACGTGTTCCGCACCCATTCCGACACCGAGGTCATCGTCCATGCCTGGGCGGCCTGGGGCGAGGCCTGCGTGGCGCGTTTCCGCGGCATGTTCGCGTTCGCCCTGTGGGACCGCAACCGCGACACGCTGTTCGTCGTGCGCGACCGTTTCGGCGTGAAGCCGCTGTACTACGCCTTCCTGGAGTCCGGCGAATTCCTCTTCGGCTCGGAGCTGAAATCGCTGATGGCGCATCCCGGCCTGCCGCGCGACATCGACCCGCTGGCGGTCGAGGAATATTTCGCCTACGGCTACGTGCCCGAGCCGCGCACCATCTTCAAGCGCGTCTACAAGCTGCCGCCCGGCTTCACGATGACGCTGAAACGCGGCGAACCGCGCGCGCTGCCGAAACAGTACTGGGACATGCCCTTCGCGCCGGTGGCGGTGAAGGATGAAGCCGAGGCGGAAGCCGAACTGGTCGCGCGCCTGCAGGAATCGATCCGCCTGCGCATGATCGCCGACGTGCCGCTGGGCGCCTTCCTCTCCGGCGGCGTCGATTCGAGCGCGGTGGTGGCGATGATGGCGACGCAGTCGAAGACGCCGGTGAACACCTGCTCGATCGGTTTCGACGACCCGGCTTTCAACGAAATCGAATTCGCGCAGCAGGTCGCCGACCGCTACCAGACCGCGCATCACGTCGAGACCGTTGCATCGGACGATTTCAGCCTCGTCGACAAACTGGCCACGGTCTACGACGAGCCCTACGCCGATTCGTCCGCGCTACCGACCTACCGCGTCTGCGAACTGGCGCGCAAGCATGTGAAGGTCGCGCTCTCCGGCGACGGCGGCGACGAGCATTTCGCCGGCTACCGTCGCTACCGCTGGTTCCGCTACGAGGAGCGCATGCGTTCGGCCATGCCGCTGATGCTGCGCCGTCCGCTGTTCGGCACGTTGGGCCGGCTGTATCCCAAGGCCGACTGGGCGCCCAAGGTCTTCCGCGCCAAGACGACCTTCGAGGCGCTCGCGCGCGACACGGTCGAGGGCTATTTCCACGGCGTCTCGCTGCTGTCCGACGCGCAGCGCAAGCGCCTGTTCTCGCCGGCCTTCCGGCGCGAGCTGCAGGGCTACCAGGCGGTCGAGGTGCTGCGCCGCCATGCCGCCGTCGCGCCGACCGAGGACCCGCTGTCGCTGGTGCAGTATCTCGACATGAAGACCTATCTCGTCGGCGACATCCTGACCAAGGTCGACCGCGCGAGCATGGCGCACGCGCTGGAAGTGCGCGAGCCGCTGCTCGATCACGAACTGATGGGCTGGGTGTCGGGTCTGCCCGTCGATCTCAAGCTGCGTGGCGCCGAAGGCAAGTACCTGCTGAAGAAGGCGATGGAACCCTACCTGCCGCACGACGTGCTGTACCGCAAGAAGATGGGTTTCTCGGTGCCGCTCGCCGCCTGGTTCCGCGGCCCGCTCGCGGCGACTATCCGCGGCGTCGTACTCGGCGAGCGCCTGGCCGCCACCGGCATGTTCGACCAGGACTATCTGCGCGAGGTGGTCGAGGCGCACCAGTCGGGCCGCCGCGACTATTCCGTGATCCTGTGGACGGTGCTGATGTTCGACGCCTTCCTCGGCCAGGTGCTGGGCATGGACGAGGGCGAACGCCAGGCCGCATGACGATGAAGATCCTGCACGTATTCGACCATACCCTGCCGCTGCATTCCGGCTACACCTTCCGCAGCGCGGCCATCCTGCGCGAGCAGCGCAAGCTCGGCTGGGACACGGTGCATCTCTCGGGCCCCAAGCAGTTGAACTGCACGATGGCGGAAGAAGACGCCGACGGCCTGCATTTTTACCGCACGCCCAAACCCGACGGGCTGCTCGCCCGACTGCCGGGCGGCGATCCCTTCGCCGTGATGGGCGCGATCGAAAAGCGCCTGCTGGCGCTGGCGCGCGAACTGCGACCCGACGTTATCCACGCGCATTCGCCCGTGCTCGACGCGGTGCCGGCGATCCGCGTGGGGCGCGCGCTCGACATGCCGGTGGTCTACGAAATCCGCGCCTTCTGGGAGGACGCGGCGGTGGATCACGGCACCACGCGCGAAGGCAGCCTGCGCTACCGGCTGACGCGCGCGCTCGAAACCTGGGCGGTGAAGCGCGCCGACGCCGTCACCGTCATCTGCGAAGGCCTGCGCAACGATCTGGCGGCGCGCGGCATTCCGCCGAACAAGATCACCGTCATCCCGAACGCCGTCGACATCGACAAATTCGAGACCGGCGGCCAGGCCGACCCGGCGCTGAAACTGAAGCTCGGTCTGGGCACGAGCCGCGTGCTGGGCTTCATCGGGTCGTTCTACGCGTACGAAGGTCTGGATCTGCTGATCGAGGCGCTGCCCACGATTCTGCGGCAGATGCCCGACGTGAAGGTGCTGCTGGTCGGCGGCGGGCCGCAGGACGCGGCGCTCAAGCAGCAGGTCATGGCGCTGGACTTGAAAGACCGCGTCGTCTTCACCGGCCGCGTGCCGCATGCCGAGGTCAACCGCTACTACGATCTGGTCGACGTGCTGGTCTACCCGCGTCATCCCATGCGTCTGACCGAGTTGGTCACGCCGCTGAAGCCGCTGGAGGCGATGGCGCAGGGGCGTCTGATGATCGCATCCGACGTCGGCGGCCACAAGGAGCTGATCCAGGACGGCAAGACCGGCGTGCTGTTCCGCGCGGGCAATGCCGGCGATCTGGCGAGCAAGGTCGTGGCCCTGCTGAAATACGAGCAGGGCTGGCCGGCGCTGAAGAAGAACGGCCGCCAGTTCGTCGAAACCGAACGCAATTGGGCCACCAGCGTGGCGCGCTACCGCGGCGTCTACGGCGCGGTGGCGAAACGGACGGGCGAGGTTTTCGTTGGCTGATCTGGTCGTCTTCAGTTCGCTGTTTCCCAGCGCCGTGCGGCCCGGCGCGGGCCTGTTCATCCGCGAGCGCATGTTTCGCGTCGCCCGCCACCGCAGCCTGGTCGTCGTGTCGCCGCAGCCCTGGTTTCCGGGTCAGGGCCTGATCCGCCGTTTCCGGCCGGGCTACCGGCCGATGGCGCCGTTTCACGAAATCCAGCAGGGCGTCGAGGTCTACCACCCGCGCTTTCTCGCGATTCCGGGCCTGCTGCGCCGCTTCGACGGCGGGTCGATGGCGCTGTTCAGCTATCCGCTGCTGCGCCGCCTCAAGGCCGACGGCGCGCGCCTGATCGACGCGCATTTCGCCTACCCGGACGGCGAGGCCGCGAGCCGGCTGGGGCGCTGGCTGCGCCTGCCGGTGACGATCACGCTGCGCGGCACCGAAGTCCCGCACAGCCGCGACCCGGCCTTGCGCGCGCGCCTGATGCGGGCGCTCAAGCCCGCCGCACGCGTGTTCGCGGTGTCCGATTCGCTGCGGCGTCTGGCTCTGCAGCTCGGCGTCGCGCCCGACCGCAGCGAGGTCGTCGGCAACGGCGTCGACGTCGAGATCTTCCAGCCCGTCGACCGGGCGGCGGCGCGCCGCCGTTTCGGTCTGCCGGACGGCGCGAAAGTGCTGGTCTCGGTGGGCGGCCTGGTCGAGCGTAAGGGCATGCATCGCGTCGTCGACTGTCTGCCCGGCCTGCTCGCGGCGCACCCGAACCTGCATTACCTGATCGTCGGCAGCGGCGGCCCCGAAGGCGACATGCGCCCCGAACTCGAAGCCCAGGTCGCGCGGCTCGGCCTCGGCGGACGCGTGCATTTCCTCGGCGCGCTGCCGCCGGCCGAGCTGAAATGGCCGCTGTCCGCCGCCGACGTGTTTGTCCTGGCCACGCGCAACGAAGGCTGGGCCAACGTCTTCCTCGAAGCGATGGCCTGCGGCCTGCCGGTCGTCTCGACCGACGTGGGCGGCAACGCCGAGGTCGTCTGCCGCCCCGAACTGGGCAGCATCGTGCCGTTCGGCGACGCCGCCGCGCTGGAGCGCGCGCTCGACGCCGCGCTGGGCAGGCAATGGGATCGTGCCGCGATACTCGAATACGCCCGCGACAACCAGTGGGACCGGCGGGTGGCGCAACTGCTGCGCGCGCTCGACGCTGTGCTGGAGGCCGAAGGGCGGGGCGCGGGATGGGCGGTTCAATGAGCGTGCCCGCCTGGTTTGCGCGCAGCGTGTTCCGTGCGCAGGAAGCGGCGATGCGCCGCCCCACCTGGTCCGTGCTGGCCGGGCTGGAACGCACGCAATGGCTGGGGCGCGGGGACATGGCGGCCTATCGGCAGGCGCGCCTGAACGATCTCCTGTCGGCCGCGCTGGCGCACAGTCCCTGGCATGCCGAACGCATCCGCGCCGCCGGACTGGCGGCGGCCGTGGAAGCCGGCGCGGCGACGCTCGACGATCTGGGCCGCCTGCCGACCATGAACAAGCGCGACGCGCGGGAAAACGTCGAGCGCATCGTCTGGCGCGGCGCGCCCGGCGGCGTTTTCCAATACACCACCGGCGGGTCGAGCGGCGAGCCGCTGATCTTCTATTTCGGCCGGGCGCGGCAGGCCGCCGATGCGGCCGGCCGGTTGCGTGCGCGCCGCTGGTGGGGCGTCGAGCCGGGCGCGCGCGAGGTCTATCTGTGGGGCGCGCCGGTGGAATTGTCGAAGACCGACCGCATCAAGACCCTGCGCGACCGGCTGGTCAACCAACTGCTGCTGAATGCCTTCGAGATGTCGCCCGCGCGCATGGACGCTTACCTCGACGCGCTTGCGCGCTGGAATCCCGAAGCGATCTACGGCTACGCCAGCAGTCTGGCGCTGCTGACCGCGCACGCCGAAGCGCGCGGGCGTATCCCGAAATTGCCCGCGCTGCGCGTCGTCAGCGCCACCGGCGAACCGCTTTTTCCGCATCAGCGCGAGATCGTCGAACGCGTCTTCGGCGTGCCGGCGTCGGTCGAATACGGCGCGCGCGACGCCGGTCTGATGGCGCTCGAATCGCCCGACGGCGTCCTGCTGGAAATGAGCGAGACGCACATCGTCGAAGTGCTCGACGAAGCCGGCCGGCCGGCGGAAGAGGGCGAAGCCGTGATCACCGGCCTCGTGTCCGAGGCGCAGCCTTTCATCCGCTACCGCACCGGCGACGTGGTGCGCCGCTCCGGCCGCGCCGATCCGGGCGGGCGCAGTCTCGGCGTGCTCGACGCGGTGATCGGCCGCCGGACCGATTTCGTCGTCGCGCCCGACGGCCGCATCATGCACGCGCTGGCGCTGATCTACGTGTTGCGCGCGGTGCCCGGCGTGGGGCAGTTCAAGCTGATTCAGCACGCGACCGACCGCCTGGAAGTGCGGGTGGTGCCGGACGCGCGCTGGGATGCGCGCGCCGAGGCCGCCATCGTCGAGGGCCTGCGCCAGCGTCTCGGCGACGTGGCGATCGAGCTGCGCCGGGTCGAGCACATTCCCCCGGAAGCCTCGGGCAAGCACCGTTACGTCGTCAGCCACGTGCGGCTGGCCGACGCCCTGGCGCAGGCCGCCGCATGAAGCGCGCATTGTCGCTGCCCCGCCTGCTGTCCGGACCGGCCTGGCCGCCGCGCGCCCTGCGCTGGGTCGCCGCCGACATCGCGGGCGTGGCGCGCCAGCCCGAGCAGGATCACCGCACCCATCTGCGGGCCTCGGTCGAATGGCTGTGCCGGGCGCAGGACAGCGCGCGGCAGGCCGGCTTGTCGGAAGGCTGGTCGTTCGCCGTGGGCTGGCTGCCCGCGACGCCGGCGGCGACGGCCGCGCTCGTCGAGACCCTGCTGCCCGCGGCGGACTATCTGGTCTGGCCCGAGCTGAAGGGGCGTGCCCGCGCCCTGTGCGCGGCGTTGCTGGCGCAGCCGGACGCGGCGTCGGCCGAGCGCATCCTGGGCCTGGTCGCCGCGTACGCGCAACTGGGCGAAACCGAAGCGCTCGAGCGCGCCGCGGCGAGCGGCCGGCTGCTGCTCGACGCGCCGCTCGAATCGCCGGCCGCGTACGCGCAGGCGGCATGGGCGCTGGCCGAGCTGGGGCGGATCGCCGGCGATCGCGCTTTTTCCGACGGCGCGCGGGCCTGCGTGGCGCGCGTCGTCGAGGCCGCCACGCCGTGCGGCTGGTTTCCCGATCCGCACCTGCCGGTCTCGACGACGCGGACCGCGACTGCGCTGCGCGGCCTCATCGAGGCGGCGCATGGGCTCGACGACGCAAACGGATTGCGGCTGGCCGCGCGTGGCGCGCGCGCCTTGCGCAGCCAGCTCGAACCGAACGGCCGGCTGGCCGGCGCGCACGACGACGGCTGGACGCCGGCGTCCGGCCATGCCTGCATCGCCGGTCTGGCGCGGCTGGCCTGCGTGTGGTTGCGTCTGGCGCAGATCGAGAACGATCCGGCCTGGCGGGACGCGGCCTGGCGGGCGCTGGCCTGGATCAAGCGCAACCAGCGCCGGACGGGCGACGATCTGGCGCTGCGCGATGCGCTGCCGAGCACGGCGCCCATCTGGGGCGGACGCGCGCCGTTCCGGCTGGACAGCCTGACGCTGAAATACTTTGCCGATGCCCTGATGATGGATATGGTGGGCGTCGCGATTCCTCCAACAGCATACGGATCAGCATGAGAGACCTGTTCGTAACCGGCGTGATATTCGGCCTGCTGCCGTTCGTGTTCAAACGGCCCTGGCTGGGCATTCTGCTCTGGTCGTGGCTGGGCTACATGAACCCGCACCGCCTCGCCTGGGGATTCGCCTACAACCTGCCGTTCTCGATGATCGTCGGCCTGGTCACGATCACGGCCTTCATGATGTCGAAGGAAAAGAAGGACATGCCGTGGACGCGCGAGACCGTCGTGCTGCTCCTCTTCGTCGGCTGGATGTTCGTGACCACGCTCTTCGCGTTCTATCCCGATGCGGCCTGGCTGCAATGGAACAAGGTCTGGAAGATCCAGTTGATGATTTTCCTGACCGCACTGATCATCAACGATCGCCACAAGCTGCACTGGCTGATCTGGGTGATCGCGCTCTCGTTCGGCTTCTACGGCGTCAAGGGCGGCATCTTCACCATCATCAACGGCGGAGCCTACCGCGTGCAGGGGCCCACGGAGACTTTCATCGCCGGCAACAACGAACTGGCGCTCGCGCTGGTGATGACGATTCCCCTGATCCGTTATCTGCACCTTCAGGAAACCCGCAAGTGGATCAAGATCGGCCTGGCCGCGGCGATGGTCCTGACGGGCGTGGCCGCCATCGGCAGCCAGTCGCGCGGCGGCCTGGTGGCGATGGCGGCGATGGGCCTGTTTCTGTGGCTGAAGAGCCGCAACAAGATCGTGACGGGCTTCTACATGGCGATCGCGGTGGCGATCATGGCTTCGGTCATGCCGCAGGAGTGGTACGACCGCATGAACACGATCAAGACCTATCAGGAAGACCAGTCGGCGCAGGGCCGGATCAACGCCTGGCACACCGCGTTCAACGTCGCCAAGGACCGGATCACCGGCGGCGGCTTCGAGCTGTGGCGCCCGCCGGTCTTCCGGCAGTACGCCCCCGACCCCTACAACGTGCGCGACGTGCACAGTATCTATTTCGAGCAGATGGGCGAGCAGGGCTTCATCGGTTTCGGCCTCTTCATGCTGCTGGGCCTGTTCGCCTGGCTGCGCGCGCGACAGGTCATTCGGGAATGCCGGAAGGATCCGGAACGGAAGTGGGCGGCGGACCTCGCCGCCATGATTCAGGTCAGCCTCATCGGCTACGCGGCGGGCGGGGCCTTCCTGGGCATGAGCTATTTCGACCTGCCGTATCACCTCATGATCATCCTGGTGCTGACGGCCAAGTTCGCCGGCCTGCTCGAAAAACGGCCTGCGCCCATCCTGTCCATGACCGGCAAGCCGCCGGCTTTCAGGCAGTCCGGTTGAGACGGCTCGCCGGGCGGCTTCGCCCCCGGCGCTGCGCCGCGTTCAGTCGTTCGCGGCCAGCCACTGCTCCAGCATCATCGTCACCCAGATCATCACGCCGTAGTAGCTCGCGTGCGGCCCGCGCTGCATGGCGAGCATGTGGTCGAGATAGGCGGGCCGGATCCAGCCGCGCTTCTTGAAATCCGTCAGGCTGTCGCCGACCAGGTCGCCCAGCGGCGCATGCTGCGTGGCCCACACGCCGAACGGCAGGCCGAAGCCGTGCTTGGTCTTGTGGATGATTTTCTCGGGCAGCAGGTCGTCGAGCGCGGCCTTGAAGAACCAGCGCAGCGCCTGTCCGCGCACCTTGTAATCCACCGGCAGATGGTTGGCGAAGGCGACCATGCGGTCGTCGAGCAGGGGGTAGCGCACCTCCACGCCCGCCGCTTCGGTCATCGTGCCGACCTTGCGCAGGTCGTTGTCGGCCAGCGTGAATTTCAGGTCGAGATGCATCATGCGGTTGATGTAATGGTCGGACGCGGTGCGTTCGTAGACCTCGACCAGCGCGGCGTCGGCTGTCGAAGGATCGACGGCTTGGATGAAATCCCGTTCGAAAATCTCGTCCAGCGGCGTGCGGTGCAGGAAGTTGTAGCTCTCCAGGCGCAGCGGCAGGCCGACCCGGGCCTGGTCGACGTAGCTTCTCAGCTTGGACAGCGGGAAACGCTTCGACAGGCCGGGCAAACGGGCGATCGGCTCGATCATGCCGCGCCGGAGCAGGGCGGGCAGGCGGCCGTAGTACTCGAACAGCCCCTGCTTCGCGTAGCGCGCGTTGCCGCCGAAGATCTCGTCGCCGCCGTCGCCCGCCAGCATGCGCTCGAAGCCGGCCTCGCGCGCCGCCTTGGCGCAGAAATAGGTCGGCACCGCGGAATTGTTGCCGAACGGCTCGTCGTATTCGCGCGCGATGATCGGAATCGCGGTCACGATGTCGGCTGGCTTCAGGTAATACTCGTTGGCGCGGCTGGCGTAGCGTTCGGCGGCGCAGCGCGCGTATTCCATCTCGTCGAAGCCTTCGGCGTCGAAGCCGATCGAGAAGGTGTCGACCGGACCGCCGCGCGCGGCGGTCAGCGCGCCGACGACGGTCGAGCTGTCGGTGCCGCCGGAGAGAAAGGCGGCGGTCGACGGCCCGTCGGCGTCGCGCACGGCCCGGTCGAGCTGCGCGCGGAATGCGGTCCGGTGCGTCTCGAAGTCGGCGTTCACGGGCGTGTAGTCGGCGTGCCAGTAGAAACGGGTCTCGAGACGGCCGTTGCGCAAAAGGGCGATCTGGCCGGGCAGGAGCTTCTGCACGCCCCGATAGAGGCTGCGGGGCGCGGGGATGGTATGAAAATACAGGTAGTCGTAGATCGCCTGCGGGTCGACGGCGCGGCCCACGGCCGGGTGGCCGGCGACCTGCTGCGCGCTGCTGCCGAAGACCAGGTGGCCGCCGCGATGGGCGTAGCACAGGCGTTCGATGCCGGCGCGGTCGAGCGCGAGGCAGGCGCGCTTATTCAGCGGATCCAGCACGACGAAGGCGAAATTGCCCTGCATCAGCAGAGGCAGCCGTTCGGCGTGGCGCAGCCAGCCGTGCGCCACGGCCGCGGCGGCCCCGCGTTCGCGGGCGATCGAGGCCAGCGCGTCGTCGTCGAAGCGGGGACGGCCCATCAGGGCGGCGGTCAGGCCGTTCTCGACGTGGATGTCGGCTTTGCCGAAACGCGAGCGGGCGGCGATGCCCAGAAGCTGGCTGCTGTGGGCATGCAACAGGTTCCCGGCGGACGGGTGGCCTGCCTGTGCCATGTGTCCGATCAGTTCCTGGTGCGCGCCGTGGTCGCCCAGCCAGCCGAAAATGCCGTCCATGATCCTAGAAACCGCAGTTGGACGCATCCGGGGGCGCGTCTGATCGGGTGGCTGCCGCGAAGCAACGACGCCGCAGGCCGGGGCCTGCAAGGAGGCGCGACAAAGGCAGGCGCACGAGCAGGCGTGCCATCGGGTGCGTAGCGATCTCACCTGTGTGGCGGACGTGATCGGAGGCAGAAAATTTAGCGATCATGCGATGTTTATTGCGTAGACAAGCGGTCAACTGCGGTTTCTAGGATGATGCGTCGTGTCGGAGTGATGCGGGATAATGGCGCCAATATAAACGAGCGCCGCGTCTGGCACGAATCCTGTATGTCGTGCTCCGGCCCGGCGCGCGCGGCCCGGGACGGGCGCCGGACTGATAACGACAGAATCTTCATGAATTTGAGCGCATTCCTCGACAAGGTAAAGAAAACGCTGGCCTGGCACGCCAGGCGGCTCCAGCGCGCGGCGCGCGGTGCGCGCTGGTCGCTGTCGAAGCGCCCGGCGACGCGGCCGATCATCGTCGTCGGCTGTTCGCGCGCCGGCACCACGCTGGTCTACAAGACGCTGTCCGAGTCGGACGAGATCGGCAGCCTGCAGCGCGAGACGCACGACTGGTGGAGCGAGCTGCATCCGCCCGCCGACAAGAACTGGGACACCCACGCGCTCGACGCCGCCGACGCGCGTCCGGCCGACCGCGACATCGCCAGCCGCTATTTCTACGCCTGGACCGGCAAGCACCGCTGGGTCGACAAGAACAACCAGAACGGTCTGTGCGTGCCCTATCTGCATGCCCTGTTTCCGGACGCCGTGTTCGTCTTCGTCAAGCGCAGTCCGGGCGACAACCTCAATTCGCTGATCGAAGGCTGGAAAAAGCCGGACGAGTTCGCCACCTGGTCGCGGGCGCTGCCCGAAAAAGTGGCGGTCGAGAACGGCACGCTCGACCAGTGGTGCTTCTTTCTCGCCGAAGGCTGGCGCGATTATCTGAACGCGCCGGTGGAAGACGTCGCCGCCTTCCAGTACGAGGCGATCAACCGTGCCATTCTCGACGCCAAGGCCGCGATTCCGCCGGCGCAATGGGTCGAGGTGTTTTACGAGGATTTCCTGCGCGACCCGGCCGCCACGTTCCGGCGCCTGTTCGAGGGCTGCGGTCTGGCCTTCGACGCGGCCACGCAGGCGCGCTGCGCCGACGCCTTCGACGTGCCCTACAACGCCTTCTCCGAGATCCGTCTCGACAAATGGAAGGACGGCCGCAACCGCGACCGGATCGAACGCATGATGCCGCGCGTGGCCGAGGTCGCGGCGCGCATGGGGTATCGATGACGCTGCTCTGGCTGCTGCCTGCCGGGCTCGCCTGTCTGTGGGCCGGCGTGCTCGCCGCGTTCGCGCGCCCGCTGGCCGCGCGCTGGCGCGAGCCCGTTCTCAAACATCCCGTGCTCGCCATCGAAAGCGACGACTGGGGCGCGGGCCCGCCAGCGCAGGCCGACCGGCTCGCGCGGCTGGCGGCCTGCCTGCAGCGCGTGCGCGACGCCGCGGGCCGTCCGGCCGTGATGACGCTGGGCGTGGTGATGGAAGTGCCGGACGGCCCGCGCATCGCGGCCAACGGCGGCGCGCGCTACCACGGGATGACGCTGGCCGATCCGCGTTTCGCTGAAATCCGCGCGGCGCTGCGTGCGGGGATCGAGGCCGGCGTGTTCGTGCCCCAGTTGCACGGCCAGTGCCATTACTGGCCGGATACGGTGATGGCCGTCGCGGCGCGCGACCCCGCCGTGCGCGACTGGCTCGCCGCGCCCGAGCCCGCGCGCACCGAAGCCCTGCCTTCGCCGGTACAGAGCCGCTGGGTCGATGCCGCATCGCTGCCGTCGACGCCGCTTGCCGACGCCGCGATCCGGCAGGCGGTGGCTGCCGAGGCCGAGGCCTTTCGCGCGCTGTTCGGCGAGCCGCCCGTCGTCGCAGTGGCGACCACCTTCGTCTGGAACGACGCGGTCGAGGCCGCCTGGCGCGAGGCCGGCGTCGAAACCGTGATCACGCCGGGCCGGCGCGCCACTTGCCGCGATGCGCAAGGTCGGCCGGCCTGCGTCGACCGCACGATGCTGACGGGCGAGGTTTCGCCCGCCGGCCCGCTCTATCTGGTGCGCGACGTGTATTTCGAGCCCGCGCTGGGACACGGTCCGCAGCGCCTCGCCGACGGCGTGGCCGAACGCGCGCGCCAGGGCCGCGCCTGCCTGGCCGAGACGCATCGCTTCAATTTTCTCGACGCGCCCGAGGCCGGCCTTGCCACCCTCGAAGCGGGGCTGAACGCTGCGCGCGCGCGCTGCGCCGATCTGCGATTCCTGTCGCCGCGCGAACTGGCGCGCGCCATCCGGCAGCGCGACCCGGCCTGGATCGACCCTCGGTTCGGCGCCCGCGTGCGCGCCTGGCGGGCGCGGCTTGCCGAGATTCCCCGCTTTGCCCGGGCCGCGCGCCTCGTCGGACTGGGCTGGATTCTGGCATGAGCGCGCCGCGCTTCTCCGTCGTCATCCCCGCCTACAACGCGGCGGCCACGCTCGCGCGCGCGATCGAGTCGGCGCTTGGCCAGACCTGGCCGGCGCACGAAATCATCGTCGTCGACGACGGCTCGCACGACGCCACCGCCGAGATCGCGCGCGCTTACGGCGCGCCGGTGCGCCTCGTGCAGCAGGCCAACCAGGGCGTGTCGGTCGCGCGCAATGCGGGCGCCGCCGCCGCGACCGGCGACTGGCTGGCCTTTCTGGACGCCGACGACTGGTATGCGCCGGACCGCCTCCGGCTGCACGCCGAATGGATCGCCGAAGATTCCAGTCTCGATTTCCTGACCGGCGACTACGAATATCGCGACCCCGAGGGCGCGCTGCTCGGCACCTCGATGGCGCAGCACGCGTCCGGCCGCGTGCTGCTGGACAAGGCCGCGGGCCGGGTGCGCGTGACGATGGAGGCCGCCGGCGAACTCGCCGCCTTCGTCGCCGATCACTTCGGCGACACCCACACGCTGTCCGTGCCGCGCGCGCGCTTCGTCGCGCTCGGCGGCTACCCGCTCGGTTTCAAGGTGTGCGAAGACGTGCATTTCCTCACCCGGCTGGTCGCGACCAGCCGGCGCGTCGGCGTCGTCTGCGCCAGCCTGGGCGTGTATCTGATCCACCCCGGCAGCGCCACGCGCCGCGACCCGGTCGCCGCGCAGCGGGAGAACGTGCGCACGCTGACCGACCTTGCGCGGCTGGCGCGGAATTTCCCCGCGCCCGTGCGCGCGGGCGTGGCGGCCCGCATGCGGGATGCGCGCTACAACCTCGGCAGCGCACTCGCGAAGCAGGGCCGGCGCGCGGCGGCGGCCCGCGCGGTGCTGCCCAGCCTGATCGAAACGCCCGACTGGCGCGGCGTGCGCGACGTGCTGTCGATGCTGCGAGGGGCCGCATGAAACTGCTGGTGCTGTCGGAATTGTTCCTGCCGACCAAGGGCGGTACGGCCGTGTGGGCGGCCGAGGTCTACAAGCGGCTGGGCGGCAAGGAAATCCACATCGTCACGGCCGACGTGCCGGGCGCGGCGGCGGTCGATGCGGCCCATCCCAACACGATCCACCGGCTCGATCTGCGGCGCGTGGCCTGGCTGCGACCGGAGTCGCTGGCGATGTACGCGCGTTTCTTCTTCCGCACGCTGCGCCTTGCGGCGACGCGCCGCTTCGACGCGATCCACGCTTTCCGCGCCTTGCCGGAAGGATGGGTCGCCTGGGCCGTCGCACGGCTGACGTTCCATTCCGTGACGATCTACGCGCACGGCGAGGAGCTGACGACCTGGGGACGCGGTGGCAAGTACAAGGCCATGCGCTTCGTCCTGCGGCATGCCGACCGCGTCGTCGCCAACAGCGAGCACACGCGCGCGACCTTGCTGGAGATGGGCGTGGACGCGGCGCGCATCGCGGTCGTCTATCCCGGCGTGGACGTAACGGTTTTCCGTCCGGGGCTCGACACGGCCGGGTTGCGCGAAGGGCTCGGCATCGCGCCGGACGAGACGCTGCTGTTTTCGGTCGGCCGGCTGTCGCGCCGCAAGGGCTTCGATCAGGCGATCCGCGCGGTGGCCCGCCTGCGGGCGGAAGGCCTGCCGGTGCGCTATGTGATCGGCGGCATCGGCGAGGATGCGGCCCATCTCGACGGCCTGATCGCCGAATGCGGCCTGCAGTCGGCCGTTCACCGCATCGGCGCGATCGCCGAGGCCGATCTGCCGCGCTGGCTCAATGCCTGCGATGCGTTCGTCATGCCCAACCGCGAAATCGACGGCGACAACGAAGGCTTCGGCATGGTGTTCATCGAGGCTGCCGCCTGCGGCCGCACCAGTCTGGCCGGCGAGGCGGGCGGCACCGGTTCGGCGGTGCTGCACGACGTCACCGGGCTGCGCGTCGACGGCGCCTCGGTCGAGGCGATCGCCGACGGCCTGCGTGCGCTGATCGCACAGCCGGCGCGGCGCGCGGCGTTGGCCGACGCCGCATTGCAGCGCGTGCGGCGCGAATTCGCCTGGGAACGCGTGGCCGCCAAGACCAGACAACTGCACGCCGATCAGGCATAGTTTCCGACCATGAACGTATCCGCACCGTGGCCCGTCGCCGTCTTCGCGCACAACGAGGCGCGCAACATCGTCGCCTGCCTCGACAGTCTTCAGGCGGCGTCCGCCGTGCCGCCCGCCTGCTACGTCCTCGCCAATGCCTGCACCGACGCGACCGAGTCGCGGGTGCGCGACTACGCGCGGACGCATCCCAACGTGCATCTCGTCTCCATCGTGGTCGGGGACAAGGCGAACGCCTGGAACGTCTTCGTTCACGAGGCCGCGCCGGCGGGGCAGCCGGTCTATTTCTTCATGGACGGCGACGTGCGCGCCACGCCCGGCGCGCTCGACGTCATGGCGTGCGCGCTCGAAGGCGAGCCGCATGCGAACGGGGTGTCCGCTCTGCCGATGAGCGGGCGCGGCGTCGAGGCCTTTCGGCGCGACATGCTGCGCGACCGGGGCGTGGCCGGCAATCTTTACGGTTTGCGCGGCGCGTTCGCGGAACGCCTGCGCGCGCGGGGTATCCATATGCCTGTGGGCACCATCGGCGAGGATGCGCTCATGGGCGCGATGTTGAAATGGGATCTGCGCGGCGACACGCGCTGGGACGATGCGCGCGTCGTCGTCGCGCGCGAAGCCGGCTTCGAATTCGACTCGGTGTCGCCCTGGCTGCCGCGCGAGTGGAAAAAGTATTTCCGCCGCCGCGTGCGTTACAGCGTGCGCGGCTATCAGAACAAGATGCTGGGCCGGGCGATCCAGCCGGCCGGTTTCGAGGCTTTGCCGCACCACGTGCGCGAGCTTTATCCGCGTTATCGCGATGTGTTGAAACTGGAATGGCGGGGTGCCGATACCCTGTTCGACTGGCTGGCCATGCGCGAGATCCGGTCGAGCCTGGGTGCATCGCACGTTGCCGCCTGAATGGAAGGAAAAGGGATATGACCCTGTCGAAAGCAATCGGATGGACCGGCCTTGCGGCCCTGTTTGCCGTGCCGGCCGCGCAGGCCGCCTGGGCGCCCACCGCAGCCGAGATGGCGGCGCTGCCCGCCTACTGCGGCGCGCGTTTCAACGAGGGCTCGGAAGCCTTCAAGACTTGGCGCTCGACCATGGGCGGCGATTTCATCCACATCCACCACTACTGCGCCGGCCTGAATTTCCTCAACCGCTCCTACGGCATGTCTTCGGCCAAGGACAGGCAGGGGACGCTGGGCGGCGCCATACGCGAATTCGACTACGTGCTGACGCACGCGAGCCCCGATTTCCATCTGCGCGCGGAAATCCTGATGAATCGCGGGGTGGCCCTGTCGCTGCTGAAAAAGCCGGGTGAAGCCATCGCCAACCTGAACCAGGCGATCGAAAAGAATCCCGAGCTGCCGCGCGCCTGGATGACGCTGGCCGATCTGTACGATGCGCAGAAGCAGCGTGCCAAGGCGCTGGAGACGGTGACCGAAGGCCTGCGCCACAACCCGGGCACGCGCAGCCTGCAGCGCCGCTACACCGAGCTGGGCGGCAAGCCGCCCTACCCGGCGTCCATCCAACCCGAGCCGGCACCGGCCGCGACGCCGGCCGAGGCCACGGCCCCGCCGGCGGCCGAACCGGCCGCGACCGCCGCACAACCCGTCGAGACGGCGCCGGCGCAAACGACGGAAACGCCGGCGCCGAAGATCGGCTCGCCGACCAATCCCTACTGCCGGTTCTGTCCGGACTGATCCGGGGCGGTTTCCTCGCCGTCGTCCAGCGTGCCGATGAAGGCGCGCAGGCGGGGCCACAGCGCCGCGACGACGTCGGGATGCGCATCCGATACGTCGTGCCGGCAGGCGGGGTCCGCCGCCAGATCGTGCAGCCGCAGCGCATGGCCGTCGCGCAGCGGCTGATACACCAGCTTCCAGCGGCCTTGCCGGATCATCCGGTCCTTGGCGGCGAGGATGACGCCGTCGTACTCGGATTTGATCGCCAGCGTGCCGCGTTCGCGGTCCGGCACTTCCATCAGCTCCAGCAGATCGGGATAGCGCAGGTGCGATTCCGGCAGGCCCGGAATGTCGGCGATCCAGATGCCGGTTTCGTTGAAGGCGTCGAGGTCGGGGCAGTCCGCGTCGCGCTGCAGGCAGGATGCCAGCGACACGCCGTCCAGACCGGCGGGCGGCGTCAGCCCGGCGAGTTCGAGCAGGGTGGGCGCGAGATCGATGGAGCGCACCACGTTGTCGATCCGGCCGCGCGCGGGGCGGCGCGGATCGCGGATCACCAGCGGGATGCGCGGGCTGGCCTCGCCCACCGCGGAATTGCCCTGGCCCCAAGTATCGTGCTCGAAGAATTCCATGCCGTGATCCGAGTAGACGACGACGAGCGTGTTGTCGGCGAGCCCGCAGTCCGCGAGGTGGGTGAGCGTCTTCCCCACTTCGTCGTCGAATTCCGCCACGCAGCCGTCGTAGAGGTCGATGATCTGGTCGAGGTCGAATTCCTCGCGCGGCGCGCCCTGCCGGCGAATGATCTCGAACGGGTCGGTCAGCCGGGCCATCGCAAACTTCGATTCGCCGGCGTAGGCGGGATCGGCGTAGCGGGTGTACCAAGGCCATTCCGAAGCGAAGGGCGGATGCGTCGTGGAGTAGAACACGTTGAGCAGGAAGGGCGCGTCGCCCGCCGCCAGCCGCGACAGCAGGCGGCGCGCGCGGCCGCCGAGCGGCTGCGTCAGCGGCACGCCGCCCAGGTAGTAGAGCTCGGGCAGCAGCAGCCGCCCCAGCCGGTTGTGCGTGAACAGCGACACGTACAGCCGCAGATCCTTGGGGCCCTGCCGGATCAGGTACTTGAGATTCCACTGGTCGTCGGGCAGGTCGACGTGATCGAAGCCGAACGAATACTTGCCCATGTCCGCGCCGCACCAGTCCGAGATGACCGCGGTCCGGTAACCCGCTTTCTTCAGATGCGTCGGCAGAGCGTCGATGCGCAGCCGCGTGTCGTCGTCGCCGGCGAAATTGTCGCGGATGCCGTGGGTGTGCGGCCAGGTGCCGGTGAGCAGCGAGATCAGGCTGGGCGCGGTGCGCGCGCAGGGAACGTAGCAGTTGGCGAACAGCGTCCCCGTCTCGCCGAGCCGGTCGATGTTCGGCGTCAGCGCGCGCCGGTAGCCGAGCGCGCCGAGCCGGTCGGCCCGCAGCGTGTCCGAGCCGATCATCAGGATGTTGGGCGGCGTGTCCGCCGTCCGGGACCGATTGGGGCGCAACGGACGCGCCGGCGGCTGCCAGGCCGCCCAGGCGGACGTGCCGACGATGCCCAGCGCGGCCGCCCACAGCGCGATCAGGGCGCCGGGGCGGTTGGATTCCGCCAGATCGATGCTCGCGAGCACGAACAGGGTCGTCACGCTGCCCACGGCCAGCCACTGCAGCGCGCTGATTCGTCCGGGCGTCATGAACTGCCATAGTCGGTAGAGACGGCTGGCGCGGTAATGCATGGACGCGACCAGCAGGCCGGGGTTGTAGCGCAGCTTGCGGACGAACTGAAGGCCGAAACCGCCGAGCACGCCCAGCAGCGCGGCGATGAACGCCAGCCCGCCGGACCAGCCGATGTTCAGGATCGTGGCGAGCATGTAATACAGCAGCACGCCGATTCCGCCCGTGAACAGCATCAGCGCGAAGGCCCAGGCGGTGAGGCGGGCCAATGCATACAGGGTGTAGCGCCGGTAGTGGGTGAGCACTTCTTCCCGGATGCGCGGACCGGTCTGCGTGAAGTCGAGCAGCGATTTGGCGAGCAGGGCCAGCGCGCCGGTCGCGGCCACGGCCATCGCCGGCAGCAGGCCGGCCCAGCGCGCGTCGCCGGCTGCGAACCAGGCGATCAGCGCGCAGGCCACGGTCGCCACACCCAGCATTTCCACCTGCAGCATGCCGCGGTCGGGCGGCAGCGACAGCGTGGCGCGGCGTCCGGGGCCGCGCAAACTCTCGACCGCGCCGGTCAGCTCGCCCAGGCTGGCCGCCAGCCGCACCAGATAGAAGAAACGCCGGTCGCCGTTGAGGGTGAAGACCGCGCTGCCCAGATGCCCCAGGATCTTGCGCAGCATGTACAGGCGGGGACGGCGCTCGTCGCGGCGGATGAGGAAGTTGGCGCGCGAGCGCAGAAAACTCTTGCGCAGGGTGTAGGGCGTGCTCATGCGTTCGGCGTCGATCGCATGAAGCTGGCGCACCTCGGGCAGATAGCGGATCGTGCAGCCCTTGGCGACGGCGCGCTTGAGGAAATCGTGGTCCTCGCCGCCGGCCAGGTTGTGTCCGGTCGGCCCGAGCTCGACGGCGAAGCCGCCGATGCTCTCGAACACCGATCGACGCACGACGATGTTGCCGCCGCTGGGATAGCGGTCGCGCGGCCCGAGCGTGAAGGAGTCCTGTCCCAGGTCGAATTCGGGGAAAGGCCGGATGGGAATCGCGTACTCGCCCTGCGTGTGCACCCACGAGGGTTCGCTGCCGTCCCAGGCGGGCCAGATGCGGCCGCAGTAGATCGCGTCGTCCGGATGGGCCTGCATGCCGGCGATCAGGTATTCGAGAAAGCCGGCTTCGACCGTCTGGTCGTCGTCGATGAAGCACAGCGCCTCGTGCGCGGTGTGGGCGATGGCGGCGTTGAGCGCGTGGGATTTGCCGGCCTGCGGCTCCTCGATCCAGTCGAGCCTCAGGTCGGCGCGCGGGTGTGCCGTGCGGAAATCGGCCAGCCGGGCGAGTGTGTCGTCGCTGCAGTTGTTGGCCACCACCAGCACGTCCACGGTTTCCGTGCCGCTGTACCCGCAGGCGTAGATCGAGCGCAGCGTCTCGATGAGCGAGGCGCTGCGGTTGTAGGTGCAGACGACGACGGCGAGGCGGGCGGGCGACATGGCGTGCGGGTCAGCCCCGGCCGCGCCCGTGTTTGCGCAGCACGGCCAGCCATTCCTCGATGTGCTCGCCCTCGGTGCGCATGTCCCACTGGAAGCCGGTGCGCTTGAAGGGGTAGAGGCCGTTCTCCACCGCCCAGATCAGGTCGTCGAGGTGGCGCACGTAGTTTGCGTCGTGGCGCCACGGATGGATCGCCCAGTGCGTATAGCCGTTCATCGACCAGCGTGCGTAGCCCTTGCGCGCGAACGTGTGGGAGAAGCTGTTTTCCAGCGGCTCGCCCGGCTTGGCCTGCTCCAGCGGCAGGCAGGCGTGGAAGCGTGCGACGTCCATCAGAAAGTAGCGCGTGGAGACGAAATCCGCGCGGTGCCAGTCGCTTTTCGATTTCGGCTCGAACGATCGGCCGGTCAGGCGTTCCAGCCAGTTGCGCGCCTGCGGCGGCCCGCCCTGCGGGGTGGCGACGATGACCCGGCTCTCGCGCGCGAGCAGGTCGAGGCCGTCGTATATCCACGAGCGTTCGCCGGCTCGGTAGAACAGCATGTCGGAATCGACATGGAACAGGTAGTCGCCGCGGCACGCGTCCATCGCGTAGAGATACTGGTAGATGGGTGCGCCCGAGAAATCCTTGAGGTCGACCTGGCGCCCGCCGAAATATTTCTGCAGGATGCGCTGCTGCTCGTCCTCGGTCCAGGGCACCACGTCGACGCGGTCGATGACGCCGTCGGCGAGCAGGCGCTCGAGGATGCGCTCGACCTCGCTTTGCGTGCCCTGGATGCGTTCGGCGTATTTACCTTCCTGGCGGCCGGGGTCGTAGGTGGCGACGCGCTCGGCGAAGGGAAAATTCAACTGGCGCATCATGTGCCGGAGCGTCTGTTCCAGATAGGGTGCGTCCGAGTTGCAGACGTTGACGGTGAAACTGACGGCAGCGTTCATAGCTTGGGTGAGACGGAAGTGGAGGCGGCGGGCGGCACGACGAAATTGAGCTTGCTGCGGTTGTGTCCGCGCCAGCGGTGCAGCCGGATCGACAACGTGTTGTGCAGACGGTACAGGGCGCGCAGCGGCAAGGGCAGGCGGCGCGGCGCGGTCTCCAGCGGATAGCCGCAGCCGGCCAGCGTCGACCCGGCCTCGCTCTCGAAAACCCGAATCTGCCAGCGGCTGAGCGCGCGCCGCCACTTGCCCTGATTGTCCTGCTTGACGGTTTTGAGCTGCCGCAGCGCATCGGGCTGCGCGGCTTGCGCGTCGGCGTCGGCAGCGGGTGTCTGTTCGCCCAGGAAAGCGCAGACGGTTCGTATCGCCGCGTCCTTGTCATTCAGCACATCCTCGTAGCGCAGTTCGAGGTACTGGCCCGCCGGCAGGGCGCGGCCTTTCGCGCGGCAGACGTCCACGTACTTCTGCCAGTACTGCGCGGCGTAGTAGATGTTGTACGCGCTGAAGTCGTGCGCGCGGCCGAACAGCGAAAGCGCCACGTCGCGGCCGTCGCGCACGAGATGGATGATGCGGGCGTTCGGCCACCATTCGAGCAGCGTATCGAGATGCAGCGCGTAATACGGCGTCTTGTCGCCCCAGCGGGATTTACCCTGGCCGCGCGCGTTGTGCTCGAAGATGCCCGCGACCACGTCGCGCACGCTGGCGCGGCCTTCGACGAGAAAGGCCTCGGCCAGCGTCTCGACGTCGAACTTCACGCCGTGCAGATCGGTGTCGAGAAACTCGGCGTTGAAATCGTGCAGCGTTTGCAGCAGGCGGCGCATGCCCGCGGGCGTGGCGACGTCGGGATAAGCGGCCTGGTTGCGGTACAGCGGGACGATGAAGTGCGATTCGCCGGTCGGCATCGACAGTCCGGGCAGGTCGTCGAGAATGAACTGCAGCATGGTCGTGCCCGAGCGCGGGGCGCCGACGATGAAGACGGGGCCGGTCTGGGGGGTGGTTGGCGGAGTCATCGGCATGAAGGGGTGCGGGGGTCAGGACGGGGCGCCGCGGCGACGGTAGCCGACGATGACGCCCAGTGCGTTGGCGGCGTTCATGGCTTGGCGAATCAGCGCGGCCTTGCCGGCAAACAGCAGGCCGAGCGTTTTCAGACCATGCCGGAAAAACTGGGCGAGCAGGAAAGGCGGAATGCCGAGCACCGTGCGCGGGAAGTCCGGCAGGCGGAACTGGCCCTGCCGCAGCCCGGCGCGGTAATGCAGTTTGACGAAGTAGCTGCGCGTCAGCTTCCAGGCGTCGACCGCGTGCAGCACGGCCATGTCGGGCCGGTAGCGGATGCGCGCACCCAGCGCGAGCAGGACGCGCAGCATCGCGGCGTCTTCGCCGCCGCCGACGTCGGCGCCTTCCCGGTTGTAGCGCGCATCGAAACGCAGCGCGGGGTGCGCGCGGAACAGAGTCATGGCGTAGGCGGTGTTGCCGCTCCACACGGGGGTCGTGTCGTTCTCGATCCAGATGGGCGTATTGCCGTGGTCGAGCCGGCCGAGAAAGCCGGCGATCTCGTCGTCGAGCCAGGCGGGGCGCGCGTGCGGCGAAAAATCGATCTCGATGCGGCCGCCCACGCATTGCGCGCCTTCGCGCGCGATCGCGTCGTGGGCGGCGCGCAGGAAACCCGGTTCCGGCAGTTCGTCGTCGTCGATGAAGACCAGAATGTCGCGGTCGAGCGCCTCGCTCAACGCCCGGTTGCGGGCCGGCACGATGCCGGGCGCGTGCTCGGTGACGACGCGCAGCGGCGCGCCCGGCAGAATTTGAAGTCGGGCGAGCACGCCGAGCGTGTCGTCGGGGCTGGCGTTGTCGACCGCCAGAATCTCGAACGGCACCGGGCAATCCTGCGCGCGCAGGGCGGCGACCAGGCGGTCGAGCCGGTCGGCGCGTCGGAAGGTGCAGAAGGCGACGGTAAGGGCGGGCATGAAGTCATAGCGGGTCGCGCGCGCTGCGGCGGGCGTCGACCATCCGAATCAGCGTATCGAACAGGGACGCAGGCAAGAAGCTGGCCAGAATGTATTTGGCGTCGCGCGCCTTCCAGTCGGCCTTGCGCGCGGCGCGGCGGAACAGCCGGCGCGACGAGTCGAGGTCGCGCCGCCAGTGGCAGCGGTAGGCCTCGGGCAGCAGCGAGCCGTACAGACTGGCGTCGCGTTCGGCGCGGCCGAGGTGGGCGACCTGAGCGGGATGATGGCGGACGAAGTCTTCGCGCACGGCGATGGCGTCGAATACCTGACGCCAGCGTGGAATATGCGACACCCCGCGCGGGTAGCGGCGGTAGTAGGCCAGCACTTCGGGCACGCGCACGACCGTCGGCTGGGCCGCGAGCATGCGCAGCCACAGATCGTAGTCCATCGCGGTGGGGCGCCGCTCCGAGAAACCGCGCAGCGCATCGAGGAGCTGGCGGCGGATCAGCACGCCGTTGATGGGCCAGGGACAGGATTTGAGGAACAGCGCCGCGGCGTCCTCGGCCGCGTAGTTCGGCGGGATGTAAGGCTGGGTGTTCAGGGCCAGCTCGCCGACGTTCTGCCAGCCGCAGTAGGCGACGTCGGCCTGGGTCGCCTGCATCGCATCGTGAAGCTGGCGCAGCGCATCGGGATGCCAGGTGTCGTCGGCGTCGAGGAAGGCGATGAAATTGCCGTGCGCATGCGCGAGACCGTGATTGCGCGCCGCGTAGGGGCCGCTGTTGGTCTGGTGCAGCACGACCATGCGGTCGGGATGCGCCGTTGCCAGACGTTCGAGAATGGCTTCGGAGCCGTCGGTCGAGCCGTCGTCCACCACGACCAACTCGATGCGCGGATAGCTCTGACCCAGCACGCTGGCGGTCGCCGCTTCGACGTAAGGGGCGGCGTTGTAGCACGGCATGACGACCGAAATGAGCGTGGGGTCGAAACTATCCATGAGATACCGGTTTGTTCTTGTCGCGTCTCCGCAGCAGCGCGCGGTGCCAAGCTTCGGGCAGCAGCGCGGGCAGCATGTAGGTCCAGTCCCGCAGTGTGCCATAACCCTGCCGCATCACGGCGCGGAACAGCCGCCGAGCCGTCGCCAGATCGCGTTTCCAGTAGCTGGCGTAGGCCTGCGCCAGCAGAGGACCCAGGGTCAGCTCGCGCGCCCGGCGCCGGCCCAGCCGGGTGCGGAATGCCGGATGCGCGTCCAGATAGCGCCGCTGCGCGAGCAGATGCTGCAGCGCGGCGCGGGCCCTGTTCGCCGAGGCCTGCGCGCCGCCGTGGAAATGATAGTAGGCGAGCACCTCGGGCACGCGCACGATGGGCGCCGGAACGGCGACGCGCAGCCAGAGCGCGTAGTCCTCCGCGTTGCGCAGGCGCGTGTCGAAGCCGCCGGCCGCCTCGACCGCCGCGCGCCGCACCAGCGCGGCATGGATCGGCCAGCGGCAGCCCGCGAACAGTGTCGCCGCCTTGTCCGCGTTCTCGTAATCCGGCGGCACGAAGGGCTCGCCCTGCCCGCCCGGCAGACCGACGTTCTGCCAGCCGCAATAGGCCAGCGCGGCTGCGGGCGCGGCCATGAGCGCGGCGTGCATGTGGGCCAGGAAGTCCGGCGACCAGGTGTCGTCGGCGTCGAGGAAGGCGACGCAGTCGCCGCGCGCGAGGCGCAGGCCGGCGTTACGCGCCGCGCTGACGCCCTGGTTGGCCTGACTGTGCACGCGGATGCGCGGATCGGTCTGGGCCTGCAGCCAGGCGAGCGTACCGTCCCGCGAGCCGTCGTCGACCGCGATCAGCTCCCAGTCGCCGAACCGCTGCGCCAGCACGCTGCCGACGCTGGCCGGCAGGTGAGCCAGCGCGTCGTGACAGGGCATGACGATGGAAACGGCGGGGGGCATGGGCGATCAGACGCGCCGCAACCGGCGCAGGGTGTAGCGCGCGATGTCCCGCCAGCGCACGTCGTGGCTGCCGAAGTAGAGCTTGCGGGCGAGGCTGCCGGCGGTGTCGGTATTGAACACGGTCAGACGGCGCAACTGGTAAGGGTCGCCATCGCGCAGCGCCCAGCCGGTGCGCGTGGTGCAGGCGGCGGCGTAGCCGGCGACGGCGACGGCCGCGGCGCAGCGCGCGTCCCAGGCACCGTAGGGGTAGGCGAAGCTGGGGACGGGCGCGCCGAGCAGGTCTTCGAGCGCGGCCTTTGAATCGACGAGCTCGCGCTGCAGGCGTACGTCGTCCGCCTCCGTCAGGCGGGCGTGGTTGACTGTGTGGGAGCCGATTTCCATGCCGGCGGCGCGCATGTCGCGCAGTTCGGCGGCGTTCAGCATGCGGCCGGCCGGGCGGCCGTCGTCGGGCCAGTCGGGCGCGCGGCCGACAGAGCCGGAGACGATGAACCAGCTTGCGCGCATGCCGCGCTGTTCGAGCTCCGCGCAGGCAGCCAGGTTGTCGACGTAGCCGTCGTCGAAGGTGATGACGGCCGTGCGGCCGGGCCAGGTCCGGCCGGGCTCGGCCAGTTCGGCCATGGTCGGCGTGGCGTAGCCCGACTCGACCAGAAAATCGAGCTGCGTGCGGAACTGCCGCATCGAAACCGCCCAGGGCCAGGCCGGGCGGCCGGCGCCGGGCGTGACGGCGTGATACATCAACATCACCGGGCCGTGCTGGCCGGCCTGACGATGGAGGAGGCGGGAGAGAGGATCGATCCGGCTCATGTCGCGGTGGAAAGAGGAAGCCTGAGTTTGGTTTTCCAGCGGGCGGATTCCGAGGCGAGCGCCGGGATCGGCAGGTACAGGAAACCGAGCGCGTAAACCAGCCCGCCCGACGCGGCCATGAGTATCACATACAGCGGCCCGTTCGCTCGGAGCGCGGCCGGCAGACTGGCGTCGGTCAGCCACAGCGCGGCGGCGAGAATGCCGTTGAGCAGCAGGGCCGGCGCGAAGGCGCGTCCCAGATCGCGCCAGCGCGCCTGCAAGCATTGTCTGGCCAGCCAGAACATGTGGATGCTCATGTAGAGCAGGGCGAGCGCCATGCCGGCGGCCACGCCTTCCATGCCGTAGGGCAGGCCGAGAACGATGCCCGTGCCGGCGACCGCGATCATGAGGATCTGCGCGACCAGTTCCTTGTCCAGCCAGTTGCGCGCCGCCAGCACGGCGCCGGAGAGGTTTTCCACGATCATCAGCGGCGCGGCGAGGCTGAGGATCACCAGCGGCGCGGCCGAATCGGCCCAGCGATGGCCGAACAGCAGCACGACCAGCGGTTCGGCCACCCAGACGAAGCCGACGTAGAACGGCAGCGCGTATGCCAGAACCAGCGTCAGGCTGCGGAAGAACAAGTAGCGCGATTTGTCGAGATCGTCGTGTTCCTTGGCCAGTGCGCGGAACAGCACCTCGTAGACGGAGCCGGTAATGAAGCCGTGCGGACGCGCCGCCAGGCTTTCGGCCTTGTTGTACAGGCCTACGCCGGCCGGCCCGAGGCTGCGCGACAGGATGAAGGTCGGCAACTGGTTGCGGACATAGCCGACGATGTTGTTGCTCGACGCCAGCAGGCCGTAGCGCATCAGTTCGCCCGCACGCGCGAAATCGAAGCACAGGCCGGGCCGCCAGCGGGCGTACCAGGCGAATTGCGCCGCGCCGGCCACCGAACTGAAGATGCTGGCCAGGATCAGGCTCCAGGGGCCGTAGCCCTTCCAGGCCAGCGACAGCGCGATGCCGTTGTAGACGAACAGATTGGTGAGCTGCACCGCGGTCTTGGCCTTGAAGCGCATGTCGCGGTGCAGCATGTTGCTGGGTACGTTGAAGAAGGGCCGGATCAGGAAGGACAGCGTGGCCACGCGCAACAGGTCGGCGTAGGCCGGGTCGCCGTACCAGCGGCCGAATGCGGGAGCGACCGCGAAAAAAAAGCCGACGATGGCCAGGCCGATCAGGCTTTGCAGGGTGAACAGAAGATCGAAGTCGCGCTTGGTCGCCTCTTTGGCGCGTACGATGGCCTGCCCCATGCCGCCGCCGGCGACGAAACCGGCTAGATTGGTGAAGATCAGGATGGTCGCCACCATGCCGAACTCGGCCGGCATGAGCAGGCGCGCGAGGATCAGGCCGAGCGCGAAATTGAGGACCTGGCTGCCGGTGTTCCCGATGAACACCCATTTCGCGCCGTGGCGGATGCTGTCGCCGAGGCTCATGGTTCTAACGGCTCCGGCCCGGCCGGCGTTTCGCGTGTACGGCCATCGGCGCGATGCCCGGCAATCGCTTCAGCTTGCGCAGCCATACGCTGACGATGCGCGCAAGCCGGGCGACGAGTCGCACGGGCCAGACTGGCGTAGGTTACGCGGCTGGCGATGCCGTGCTCGGAGTCGGGCGGGCAGACGAACGGGTTGAGAATATGGGTGAACGAGGGCGACATGGGATTTCGGCGAATTTCGGCCAGGGAATTCAGCAAACATCATGCCCGCATGGCCGGCGCAGCGGAAGGATACTGCGGATCGCGGCCTGTCGATTCGGCGCGGATGAGACTGCGCCACAGATGCGGACGATTCGACAGACGGATGGCCGTTCGTCGCTCATGCCATGCTGGCGTCCCGACCGGGTTTCATGGCGTTTGGGTTTGCGCGGTCTGTCTGCGCAGCGCCCTTTGATCGCGCCCCCGCCTCGAACCGAGGCGGAATCCGGCGAACAGGGCCAGCGGGACGACGAACAGTTTGTGAGCTGCGAGCTTGAGGCGCCAGCTCGACAGGGGGCGTTTCGAGAAGATGTGCAGGGGGCCCGACGGGTAGTAGTGCATATCCAGCCGCCGGGCCAGATGCCGGAGCCCTCGCCGGGAGAAAAAGGCGATGTGCTGTCCCGTTTCGAATGCGTAATACCCCCATTGATCGGGAGCCGGCGGCTGGCCGTCCGGATAGACCTCCGTCGAGAATATGAAGACCTCGGACGGATGCGCGGCCAGGCTTTCCCGGATGAAGTCGAGCGGGTTGGTCGTGTGTTCCAGCGCCTCGATCGCGCTGACGGCCAGGCAGGGTCCATGCCGGGGCGGATATTCGAATCCGCGGGCGAAGAGATTCCTGGCGTAGGGGTCGGACCAGTAGCAGTCGAATCCCAGATCGCGCAGCAGCCGGGTGAGCAGGCCGTAGCCGCCGGCCACGTCGACGTACCTACCCTGTCCGCGGTCGCCCAGGACGAGGTAATTGATCGCGGCGAGACGCAGCGCCATGAATACGTTGCGCGCCGCGATGTCGGTGTCCTCCGCCGCGATGGCCTCGGAGTAGGCCTCGTCGAGCCAGGTCGGATGATCGACGTACAGGTGGTCGCAAGCGGCGCAATAGAGATAGGACGCCTCGTGTTTTTCGAGCAGGGTCGCGGAGAAGCGCACGTGGGTCCCGTTCCCGCATAAATGGCAGTTTTTCGGTGTCGTCGGATTCATTGTTGTCGGGTCGTGATGGAGGTGAACGTTCGATCCCGGCGAGGCCGGGATGCGGAAAACAGATTGCGCCGCGCCTTGGATGCCGCTCGGCCTCGCCCGAAAAGACGGAGCGTTTCCGTCACGTGCCGGTTTTCGAGCGTGGCGTCAGTCGGCAGGCCGTATTGGCATTTTGCCGGAGACTGCGGATATTTCGAATGTCGGCAAGCGTGAACGGGGGCGACCGGAATCCGGCTCAAGCGCGTCGGTCGACCCGGTTGGGGATGCGAAGTTCCAGATTGCGGTCGGCCAGCGCCCGCACGCCGGGCAGGCGGGCGGTGATCAGCGCCCGGTTCTCGGCGCGCTGCGCCAAGGCCGCATCCAGTTTCGCGCCGAACGCGTCGTTCAGGCAGTCCTCGGCGCGCAGCGTGTGGTCGGGGGAGAGGCCGAAATGCCGGTAGAGGCCTTCGAACTTGTCCTGGTACGTGACCGACAGCACGGGGGTGCCGCCGCCGAGCGCGGCGATGGCGAGATGCATGCGTCCGGTGAACACGAGGTCGAGCTGTCCGGCCACGCGCTTGATGTGGTCGGGGCGTCGGGTTTCCAGATAACGCACGTGTGCGCAGCCCGTTGCGCGCAGTTGCCGTTCGAGGGCGCGCAGCATGGACACGTCGCCCGATTCCGGCTTGAAATCGTGCGGGACGAGCAGCAGGGCCAGCGCATGCCGTTGGGCTGCATGGGCGAGGCGGTTCGCGATTCCCGAAATCAGATCGGCCATGCCGACGTTCGCGAGTACGGGTGCGAAGGCATGGGCATTGAGGTTGACGCCGACCGGTATCCGCCCCGCGTCGCGCTGCCGGGCGATCCAGGCTTCGGTCTCCGCGCCGGCCGTTTCGGCGGCGGGCGGCATGAGAAAAGCGCTGTCCGCGCACAACCGGGCGGGAATGCCGACGAGCCGGGTGAAGCGCTCCAGCGAAGCCGCGTCGCGCACGTTGAGGGTGACGTCCGGGTGAAGCCGGGACAGCGCGTACACGCTCGCGCGGCGTGGCGTCTTGTTGAAGCTGAATCCCATGAGCGTGGCGGGTATCCCCAGCTTGACGCTGTGGTTGCAGTAGGCGGCTATGCGGGTGACCAGCGCCGCGCCGTATTTGCCGTCGAGAATGTCGGCGCCCATCACGAACAGCCCGCGGTGGGCGCGGATCAATCGGTCGAACGCCCGGGCGCCCGCCATGCCGTGCCAGGCGGCCTCGACCGGCACTTCGCCGATGCCGGGGACATCTATGCGGTGATTGTGCTGGCCGATGACCGTGAAAGCGGCGCCGGGATGTCTTTGGCGGAGGGCTTGCATGAGCCCGGCCAGCATGGCGGTGTCGCCATGCGAGCCGATGGGGTTGCCGATATCGGCCGGAATGACGACGAAGCATTGCGGGTCGGGCGGATGCGGCCGATCGGGGATTGTCCGGAATACCCGCAAGGGGAGGCGTATCTGAATGAATTGCTGAATCAGGATGGCCAGATCGGTCGGAAGCGGCGGCATGAATCAGACATCCGACAGGCAGAGACGTTTGACCTGCGCATCGAAACGAAGACGCGTGAAGTGCGTTTGCAGTGCGCGATGGCCGTCCGCGGCCGCGGACGCGCACGTTTGAGGATTGCTCAGCCAATCCAGGCAGCGTTGCGCGAACGCGTCGTCGTCGTCCGCCACGCCGAGCCCGGCGCCGGCGAGCTCGGCCTCGAACGCGGCGGCGCAATGGGGCGTGGTGACGCAGGCGCGCCCGTAGGCCAGCGATTCGAGAACCTTGATGTTGGTGCCGCCGCCGGAGCGGATGGGGGCGATGGTGAATGCCGCGTCGCGGTAGGCGGCTTCGAGGTCGTCGACGAAGCCCGGCGCGCGTACGCCGGCATGCCGTTCCCAGCCCCGGCGCACCGATTCGGGCGCCGCGCCGACCAGATGCAGGCGGGCGTCCGGCCGTGCGGCATGAATCCGGGGCCAGTTGCGGGCGAGGAAGCGCTCGATGCCTTCCTTGTTCGGGGCGTACCAGAGCGAGCCGACGAAGAGCAGCGTGGCGGCGTTCGTCGCAGGCAGCGGCCGCGCCGGCGGGGCGTAGGGAATGTTGGGCAGCACCGCCGATTCCAGGCCCGGCAGCGATGCCGCGTCGCGCTGGCTGACCGTGAAATAGGCATCGAAACGGCCGAGCTGGCGGCGGGCGAGCCAGGCGGCATAGGCCGATTTGAGGCGTGCGCCCAAAGACGACGTCTGGGCCGAATAGTGATAACCCCAATCGTCGAGATCGACCACGCAGCGCACGCCGGGCGGAATGCGCAGCTTGCAGGCCGGATTCAGATAACGGCTCACGATGAGGTCGTAGCTGTCAAGTGCGATGCCGGCCTGCTTCAACAGGGCGGCGAGCGCGGGGTCGGGGCGGTATTTTCCGAGCCCCAGGGGGCGCGTCCGCCAGGATGCGTGGGCACGCAGGCCGTCGGCGGGCGGCATGAGCCGCGTCGGGCCCATGCCGGTTTCGAGCAGCAGCACGTCGACCTCGCCCAGCGCACGGAGCGCGTCGTACAGCAGCGCGCTGCGCTGCTGCGCGCCCGAGCGGGGCTCGAAAGGTGAGGCGGGCGTGACGAGCAGGATGCGCGGGTTCATAGGCATGCGGGTTCGACGTGCAAGGCGGGCCGTCCGACGGTCTCCAGATTAGGCTACCAATCGACGCGTCGCGATAGCGTGAAGGGTAACGGCCGCATGCGCAATCGTTCATTCGTTCCGGGCCGTGCGCGCGCTTTGGTTACAATTGCACCGTCCATTGCGCCCAAGAATGCCTGCGTCATGCAAACCCTCACCGTCGACCTCGGCGACCGTTCCTACCCCATCCACATCGGCGCCGGCCTGCTGGACCGCGCCGAGCTGATCCTGCCGCACCTGGCGCAGCAGCGAGTCGCGATCGTGACCAACGCCACGGTCGCGCCGCTGTACCTCGACCGCCTGATGGCGACGCTGGCGGCGGCGGGCGTGGCGGTGCATCCCGTCGTGCTGCCGGACGGCGAGGCGTACAAGAACTGGGAGACGCTGAACCTGATTTTCGACACGCTCCTGACCTGGCGCGCCGAGCGCAAGACCACGCTGATCGCGCTGGGCGGCGGCGTGATCGGCGACATGACCGGCTTCGCGGCGGCCTGCTACCAGCGCGGCGTGCCATTCATCCAGATTCCGACGACGCTCTTGTCGCAGGTCGATTCCTCGGTGGGCGGCAAGACCGGCATCAACCATCCGCTCGGCAAGAACATGATCGGCGCGTTCTACCAGCCGAAAGCCGTGCTGGCCGACACCGACACGCTGAAGACGCTGCCGCCGCGCGAGCTGTCGGCCGGCCTGGCCGAGGTCATCAAGTACGGCCTCATCTGGGATGTGGAATTTCTCGCCTGGCTGGAAACCCACATGGACAGACTGCGCGCGCTCGACGCCGAGGCGGTCACGCACGCGATCTACCGCTCCTGCGAAATTAAGGCGCAGGTCGTCGCGCAGGACGAGCGCGAGGGCGGCATCCGCGCCATCCTCAATCTGGGCCACACCTTCGGCCACGCGATCGAGACCGGCATGGGCTACGGCGCCTGGCTGCACGGCGAGGCGGTGGGTGCGGGGATGGTTCTGGCGGCCGAGACCTCGCGGCGGCTGGGCTGGATTTCGGCGGCCGACGCGGCGCGCGCGCGGACGCTGATCCGCGCCGCCGGCCTGCCGGATACGGCGCCCGATCTGGGCGTGGACGCCTGGTTCGACTACATGGGGCACGACAAGAAGGTCGAATCCGGCAAGCTGCGCTTCGTGCTGCTGAAGAAGCTGGGCGAAGCCGTCGTCACCGGCGACGTGCCGAAGGACGTGCTGACCGGCGTGCTCGCCGCGCGCTGATGGATACGCTGGCGCCCTACGCAGCCCATTCCGCGCGCACGCGCGGTCGCGTGCATGCCGAGCCGCCCGCCGCGCCGCGTTCGGAATTCCAGCGCGACCGTGACCGCATCATCCATTCCACCGCTTTCCGCCGGCTGGAATACAAGACGCAGGTTTTCGTCAATCACGAGGGCGACCTCTTCCGCACGCGGCTGACGCACAGCCTCGAAGTCGCGCAGATCGGCCGCACCCTCGCGCGCCTGCTGCATCTCAACGAGGATCTGGTCGAGGCCGTCGCGCTCGCGCACGACCTCGGCCACACCCCTTTCGGCCACGCCGGACAGGATGCGCTCAACGCCTGCATGCGCGAGCACGGCGGCTTCGAGCACAATCTGCAGTCGCTGCGCGTGGTCGATGTGCTGGAAGAGCGCTACGCCGAGTTCGACGGGCTCAACCTCACTTTCGAGGCGCGCGAGGGCATCCTCAAGCACTGTTCGCTGGGCAACGCCGCGAAGCTCGGCGAGCTGGGCGAGCGCTTCCTGAACAAACGCCAGCCCGGCCTGGAGGCGCAGATCGCCAATCTCGCCGACGAGATCGCCTACAACAACCACGACGTCGACGACGGCCTGCGCTCGGGGCTCATTTCTCTGGAGCAGTTGTCCGAGGTGCGCATCTTCGCACGCCATCTCGACGCGGTGCGGGCGAAGTACCCCAAGCTCGCGGGGCGGCGCGTGGTGACCGAAACCGTCCGCCGCATGATCAACACGCTGATCCTCGACCTGGTCGAGACCACGCGCGGCAACATCGAACGCGCGGGCGTGGCGACGCTGGACGAGGTGCGCGCCGCGCCGCCGCTCGCCGCCTTCAGCCCCGCGCTGCTGGAGGAGCACCGCGAGCTCAAGCGCTTCCTGCTGCACCAGCTCTACCGGCATTACCGGGTGCAGCGCATGAGCGCCAAGGCCACCCGCATCGTCACCGAGCTTTTCACCGCCTTCATCGGCGACGCGCGCCTGCTGCCGCCCGAGCACCAGGCGCGCGAATCGCTGGAAGGCGCGCGCGCCGTGGCCGACTACATCGCCGGCATGACCGACCGCTACGCCATGCGCGAGCACCGGCGCATCTTCGCGGTCGAGGACATCTGACGCGCCGGGTTCGTCTTCCGGCCGGGGGTTTCAGGCGGCTCGGCCGCCGGCGGGCAGGGCTCGCGCCACGACCCAGCAGCTCACTTCGCGCGCGCCGGCGCGCTTGAGCGACTGCGCCAGCGCGTCGAGGCTGCTGCCGGTCGTCATCACGTCGTCGACGATGGCGACGTGCAGGCCGGAGACGGCCGCATCGCATTCGAATGCGCCCCGCATGTTGCGCCGCCGCGCTTCGAGCGCGAGCCGCATCTGCGGCGGCGTGTCCCGCACGCGGCGGCATAGCGTCGCGTCCAGTCGCAGGCCGAGCCGCTGCGCGAGCCCGCGCGCGATCTCGCCGGCGTGATTGAAGCCGCGTTCGCGCAGCCGGACCGGATGCAGCGGCATCGGCGTCAGGCAGTCGGGGCGCGGCGCTTCGTTCAGGCTTGCGGCGAGGCAATCCGCCAGCGCCGGTGCGACGGCGAGCCGGCCGCGGTATTTCAGATGCGGAATCAGACGGTCGAGCGGAAACGCGTAGGCCAGCGCCGCCCGCGTGCGGTCGTAGGCGGGCGGGCGTTTGAGGCAGGCGCCGCAGACGCGGCCCTCGGGCGAGGGCAAGGCGCACACCGGGCAGGCCGGCGCACGATGCCAGGGCAGGTCGGCCCGGCAGCCGGCGCACAACGCGGCACGGGCCTGCCCGCCGCACAGCAGACAGGCGGGCGGCAGGATGTGCTCAATGATTGATCGGATGTTCAAGATTGGCCATTGATTAAATTGACAGCCGCAAGGCCGCCCCCGACAATGCCGGCATGAAGGCCAAACGCGTCATTTCCGCATCGTCCGCCCGCTTCGCCGCGCAGATTTTCAACATCATCACCGTCGCCGTGCTGCTGATCTCGATGTCGGCGCTCTTGCTCGGCAAGCTGCTCGCCAGCCACAAGATCGGCTTTCTGCCTTTCGTGCTGTCGATGCCGCCGATCATGATCTGGCTGGGCGCGTCGATCTTCGTCTACGCCAGCGTCGCGCACCACCCCAATCCGCGCGCCGCGTATTTCAACAAATGGGCAGGCTACCGGTTTTACGGCGTGATGGGCAGTCTGGTCGTCTTCGGCCAGCCGATCTACGGCCTGCTCGACGGCTGGCGCGGGCTGATGCTCGTGCTGGGCCTGGCGGTCCTGATCGTGGTGCCGTGGGCGCTGTATGACATCTACCGGGCGGCGCGCGAACCCTGGGCCGACATGACCATCGAGGTCGACGTATGAACCCGGCGCCCTCCCGCAAACGCACGAGACCACAGCCATGAACGACATGACGCATCCCCATCCCCGCCGCTCGGTGGCCGACGTCGAGGCCCTGCTCGCGCTGCCCTTCGCCGATCTGCTGTTCCAGGCGCAGGGCGTGCATCGCGCGCATTTCGACCCCAACAAGGTGCAGCTTTCGACGCTGCTCTCGATCAAGACCGGCGGCTGCTCCGAGGATTGCGGCTACTGCCCGCAGTCGGCGCGCTACGACGCCGGCGTCGAGAATCAGGGCCTGCTCGACATCGACGACGTGCTGAAAGCCGCCCGCGCCGCCAAGGCCGCCGGCGCGTCGCGCTTCTGCATGGGCGCCGCCTGGCGTGGCCCCAAGCAGCGCGACCTCGAACCCGTGCTCGACATGGTGCGTGAAGTGAAGGCGCTAGGGCTGGAGACCTGCGCCACGCTCGGCATGCTGAAGGACGGCCAGGCCGAGCAGTTGAAGGAAGCCGGCCTCGACTACTACAACCACAACCTCGATACCGCACCCGAGTTCTACGGCGAGGTCATCACCACGCGCGACTACCAGGACCGGCTCGATACCCTCGAACGCGTACGCCACGCCGACCTCCACGTCTGCTGCGGCGGCATCGTCGGCATGGGCGAGTCGCGCACCCAGCGCGCGGGGCTGATCGCCCAGCTCGCTTCGCTCGATCCGCAGCCGGAATCGGTGCCGATCAACCTCCTGGTGCAGGTCGAGGGCACGCCGCTCCACGGCACCGAGGCGCTCGATCCGCTGGAATTCGTGCGCACCATCGCCGTCGCGCGCATCTGCATGCCGCAGAGTTTCGTGCGCCTGTCCGCCGGCCGCCAGCAGATGAGCGACGCCGTGCAGGCGCTGTGCTTCCTCGCCGGCGCCAATTCCATCTTCTACGGCGAAAAGCTGCTCACCACCGGCAACCCCGAGTGGGAACGCGACCAGGCCCTGTTCGACAGGCTGGGACTCACGGCGTTGTGAGCTTCGATGCGCTGGTCCGCCTGCGCGAAGGGCTGGCGGCGCTCAAGACCGATCATCTCGACCGCCGCCGCCGCCTGCTCGACGGGATGCAGGGCGCGCACGTCGTCATCGACGGCCGGCGGCTCGTGTCCTTCTGCAGCAACGATTACCTGGGTCTGGCCGCCGATCCGGTCCTGATCGCCGCCGCGCATGCCGCCCTCGACGCCTGCGGCGTCGGCGCGGGCGCTGCCCACCTCATCACCGGCCATCACCGCCTGCACGACGCCTTCGAGACCGCCTTCGCGCGTTTCGTCGGCAAGCCCGCGGCGCTGCTGTTCTCCACCGGCTACCTGGCGAACCTCGCGGTGCCGGGCGCGCTGCTGGACCGTCACGGCGAACTCTTCGCCGACCGGCTCAACCATGCCTCGCTGGTCGACGGCGCGCGGCTCTCGGGCGCGGCGGTCACGCGCTATCGCCACGGCGATCTCGCGCAGCTCGAAGACCGGCTCGCGCGGAGCGCGGCGCGGACACGGATGATCGTCAGCGACCTCGTGTTCAGCATGGACGGCGATTGCGCGCCGGTCGACGCGCTGCTCGATCTGGCCGAACGCCACGACGCCTGGCTCTATCTCGACGACGCGCACGGCTTCGGCGTGCTGAACGACGGCCGCGGCGGCCTGACGGCGCGCGCGCGCGCCAGCGACCGCGTGATCTACCTCGCCACGCTCGGCAAGGCCGCCGGCGTGTCCGGTGCGGCCGTCGCGGCGGCGCCGGCGGTGATCGACTGGTTGATGCAGAAGGCGCGCCCCTACGTCTACACCACCGCGTCGCCGCCGCTGCTCGCCGCCTGCCTGCTGGAAAGCTTGCGCCTGATCGAGACCGATGACGCGCGGCGTGCGCGGCTGGAGGCGCACGTCGCGCGCCTGCGCGCCGGGCTGGCCGGTTTGCGCTGCGGCGCGCCGATGGACTCGGACACGCCCATCCAGCCGCTGCTGATCGGCGACAGCGGCGTAGCGGTGCGGCTGTCGGAGAAGCTGCTCGAACAGGGTCTGCTGGTGCCGGCGATCCGTCCGCCCACCGTGCCCGAGGGCACGGCGCGGCTGCGCATCACCGTGTCGGCAGCGCACACGAGCGCCGACATCGACCGTCTGCTGGAGGCGCTGCATGCCTGCGGCTAAGCCCGTGCTCGCGCTGGTCCACGGCTGGGGCATGAACGCGCGCGTGTTCGATGCGCTGGCCGCGGCGCTGGCCGATGTCTTCGACGTGCATGCGCTCGATCTGCCGGGTCACGGCGGCCGCGCGCCCCTGCCGGACAACACGCTGACGGCCTGGGCCGACGACCTGGCGCAGCGCGTGCCGCCGGCGGCCAGCGTACTCGGCTGGTCGCTGGGGGGACAGGTGGCGATGCGCGCCGCGCTCGACCACCCGGACAGGATCGCGCGGCTCGTGCTGCTGACGAGCACGCCGCGTTTCGTGGCGACGGCCGATTGGCCGCACGGCATGGCGGCGGCCGATCTGGATGCGTTCGGCATGGCGCTGCTGGCCGATCCGCGCGGCACGCTCGGCCGCTTTCTTGCCCTGCAGACACGCGGCGCACCGGACGCGAAGACGCTGTTGCATGCCCTGCGGCACGTACTGACCGAAGCGCCCGAACCGGAACCTGCGGTGCTGGCGGCCGGCCTGAACATTCTGCGGGACACCGATCTGCGCGCCGAGGCGAAGCGGGTCGCGCAGCCCACGCTCGTGATTCATGGCGCGCTCGATACCCTGACGCCGGCCGGTGCGGCTCACTGGCTCGCCGCGCATCTGCCGCATGCGCGCACGCTGACCCTGCCGCGCGCCGCGCACGCGCCGCACCTGTCGCACACGGACGCGGTGGTCGCGGGCATCCGCGATTTCTGCCATGCGTGAAGATCCGCTCGATTTCGCCGAAGTGCGGCGCGCCTTCGACCACGCCGCCGCCGGCTACGACGCGCACGCGGTGCTGCAGCGCGAGGTGTGCGACCGCCTGCTCGAACGGCTCGATTTCATGTCGCTGCAGCCGCGCCGCGTGCTCGACGTCGGCGCGGGCACGGGCTACGGGCTCGAACGCCTGAAGGCGCGCTACGCCGCGGCCGCGTGCTGCGCGCTCGACATCGCACCCGCCATGCTGCGCGCCGCCCGCGCGCGCCTGCCGCAGGCGGGCTGGGGGCAGCGCCTGCTGCGGCGTTTCGCGGACGATGCGGCCGCGACGGATTTCGTCTGCGCGGACATGGAACGCCTGCCGGTCGCCGCCAACGGCGTCGATCTCGTCTGGTCCAGTCTTGCGCTGCAGTGGGCGCGGGATCCGGAGGCGACGCTCCGGGGCTTTCATCGCGCGCTCGCGCCCGGCGGGCTGCTGATCTTTTCCACCTTCGGTCCGGACACGCTGAAGGAATTGCGCGCGGCCTTCGCGACGGTCGACGACGCGCCGCACGTCAACCGCTTCGTCGATCTGCACGACATCGGCGACATGCTGGTGCACGCCGGCTTCGCGCATCCGGTGATGGAGATGGAGATGCTGACGCTGACCTACGCCGACCTGCGCGCGATGCTGCGCGATCTCAAGGGTATCGGCGCGCACAACGCGGCGCTGGATCGCCGGCGCGGGCTGACCGGCAAGACGGCCTGGGCGCGGCTCGAAGCTGCCTACGAGGCGCACCGCGTCGAGGGCCGCCTGCCGGCGCGCTTCGAAGTGATCTACGGCCACGCCTGGGCGGGCGACAAGCTGACGCGCGAGGACGGCCGCCAGGTCATCCAGTTCAAGATCGCGCAGCGGCGCGCGGGGCGTTGAGCGTGCGCGGCTATTTTGTGACCGGCACCGACACGGGCGTGGGCAAGACGCGCGTCGCGGTCGCGCTCATCCATGCCTTGCGCGCGCGCGGCCTGCGCGTCGCCGGCATGAAGCCGGTGGCGGCGGGCGCCGCGCCCGGCGCGCTGAATGAAGACGTCGTCGCGCTGCGCACGGCGAGCAATGTGGAAGCGCCGCTGGAGGACGTGAATCCCTATGCCTTCGATGCGCCGATCGCGCCGCACATCGCGGCGGCGGCGGCCGGCGTGCGGATCGACATCGAACGCATCGCGGCGGCCTGTGCGCGGCTCGCCGCGCGCGCCGACGCCGTGGTCGTCGAAGGCGCGGGCGGCTGGCGCGTGCCGCTCGATGCGGAGACCGACATGGCTGATCTGGCGGTGCGCCTCGGCCTGCCGGTCGTGCTGGTGGTGGGGCTGCGCCTGGGCTGCCTCAACCACGCGCGGCTGACCGCGGACGCCGTGCGCGCGCGCGGACTGCCGTGGGCGGGCTGGATCGGCAACCGGCTCGAAGCGGCCATGCCGCACGAGGCGGAGAACGTCGCCGCGCTGCGCGCGCGCCTGCCCGGCCCCTGCCTCGGCATCCAGCCGTTCATGCCCGATCTTCGTGCGGCGGACGCGCCGGACTGGCTGGCCCTGCCTTGAGAATTAGCATCTTAGAATAATCGTTAATAACGATATTCTGTATATAAATCAAACGCTTAGTCCGGTTTCGCGGCTTGCCATTCCCGCCACGCGCGTGGTACGGTTGCGACAGATTGCCGCATCATCCTTTCCGTTGTTCCCGTCAGAGGAGCTCGCATAGATGGAAGAGGTTGTACGCGGGACAACCGGCGCGTTCGTATTTCATTCGCGCCCCCGTTGCTCCCTGCCGCGCATGCAAGGACGCCGCATTTTCTGGGCGCTTGTCGCCGTGTGTTTCGGCGTGGCGATCGTTTTTTCCGCATTGGGCTACTGGCTGATCCTGCCGTTCGCCGGACTGGAGGTGGGCTTGCTCGCCTGGGCGTTTGAAACGATGCGGAACCGTGAACGCGATTACGAAACCCTCACCATCGACGGCGACGCCGTCGTGCTCGAATGGAGCGCAGGCCGCCGCCAGGGGCGGCGCGAACTGAATCGTCACTGGGCGCGCGTCGAATCCGACTGCCTCGCGCCCGGCCGCAATTGCCGGATCCGCGTCCGCTCGCATGGGTGCGGCACGGAGGTGGGGCTTTTTCTGAGCGACGAAGGGCGGCTGCAACTGGCCGCCGCATTGCGAAGTAGGCTGCGAATGTAGCCACCGCCGCAACGACGAACCGAATACAAATCAACAGAGAGAGGACGGGGAGTGCGATGAAAAGGATGGGGCAAGGCGCGGCGCTGGCGGCCGCATGGGGCGCAAGTCAATCGGCGTTCGCCGAGTACGCATACAACCTTCAGGAACCGGCGAGTCCGATCGCCGCCCAGGTGTTTCACCTGCACAACCTGATCATGCTGGTCTGCCTGGGCATTTTCGTCGTGGTGTTCGGCGCGATGTTCTATTCGCTGATCAAGCACCGCAAATCGGTCGGCCACCAGGCGGCGCACTTCCACGAGAACACGACCGTCGAGGTGGTCTGGACCGTGATTCCCTTCATCATCCTGATGGGCATGGCCTATCCTGCCGCCAAGGTGGTGATCGCGATGAAGGACACCAGCAATCCGGACATGACCATCAAGATCACCGGCTATCAGTGGAAGTGGGGCTACGACTACCTGAACGAAGGCGTCAGCTTCTACAGCAACCTTGCCACGCCGCGCGAGCAGATCCAGAACGCCGCGACCAAGGGCGAGCATTATCTGCTCGAAGTGGACGAGCCCATGGTGGTGCCGGTCGGCAAGCGGGTGCGTCTGCTGATCACCGCCAACGACGTGATCCACGCCTGGTGGGTGCCCACCCTCGGCGCCAAGCAGGATGCAATTCCCGGCTTCATCCGCGACGCCTGGTTCGAGGCCGACCGGATCGGTACCTTCCGCGGCCAGTGCGTCGAGCTGTGCGGCAAGGATCATGGCTTCATGCCCATCGTCGTCAACGTCGTCTCGGAAGCCGACTACGTGGCCTGGGTCGCCAAGAAGAAGGGCGCGGCCGCGGTCGCGGCGGCGGACGACGCCAAGACCTTCGAGCTGCCCGATCTGATCGCGCGCGGCGAGAAGATCTATGCCGCCAACTGCGCGGCCTGCCATCAGGCGAACGGCATGGGCCTGCCGGGCGCCTTCCCGGCGATCAGCGGCTCGAAAGTGGCGACCGGCCCGGTCGACGCGCATATCGACATCGTGCTGCACGGCAAGCCCGGCACCGCGATGGCGGCGTTCGGCGCGCAACTGTCCGACGCGGACATCGCCGCCGTCGTGACCTATCAGCGCAACGCCTGGGACAACAAGACCGGCGACGTGGTGCAGCCCGCGCAGATCGCCGCCGCGCAAGGCGCAGCCCCGGCCGCGCAGTGAATCACGGAGAGGAGAAGACGACCATGTCTGACGTTGCACACGCCCACGGCCACGACGATCACGGGCATCATGCCCACCCGGCCGGCTTCATGCGCTGGCTGACCACCACCAACCACAAGGATATCGGCAGCCTGTACCTGATCTTCGCGCTGATCATGCTGTTCGCGGCCGGCGCGATGGCCCTGATGATCCGGGCCGAGCTGTTCAAGCCGGGCCTGCAACTGGTGCATCCCGATTTCTTCAACCAGCTCACCACCATGCACGGCCTCATCATGATCTTCGGCGTGATCATGCCGGCCTTCTCGGGCTTCGCGAACTGGCAGGTGCCGCTGATGCTGGGCGCACCGGACATGGCCTTCCCGCGCATGAACAACTGGGCGTTCTGGATCCTGCCGGTGGCCGGCGTGCTGCTGATGACGTCCTTCCTGCTGCCGGGCGGCGCGGTGGCCGGCGGCTGGACGATGTATCCGCCGCTCTACATCCAGGGCGGCATCTCGTACGACCTGACGATTCTGGCCGTGCACATCATGGGCCTGTCGTCGATCATGGGCTCGATCAACATCATCACGACCATCCTCAACATGCGCGCGCCCGGGCTCACGCTGATGAAGATGCCGCTGTTCTGCTGGACCTGGCTCATTACGGCCTACCTGCTGATCGCCACCATGCCGGTGCTCGCCGGCGCGGTGACCATGCTGCTGACCGACCGCAACTTCGGCACGCACTTCTTCAACGCGGCCGGCGGCGGCGACCCGGTGATGTTCCAGCACATCTTCTGGTTCTTCGCCCACCCCGAGGTCTACATCCTGATCCTGCCGGCCTTCGGCATCGTCTCGCAGATCATTCCGACCTTCGCCCGCAAGCCGCTGTTCGGCTACGCCTCGATGGTCTACGCCACGGCGTCGATCGCGATCCTGTCGTTCATCGTCTGGGCGCACCACATGTTCACCGTCGGCATGCCGGTGGCGGCGCAGCTCTTCTTCATGTTCTCGACCATGCTGATCGCCGTGCCGACCGGGGTGAAGGTGTTCAACTGGGTCGCGACCATGTGGCGCGGCTCGATGACCTTCGAGACCCCGATGCTGTTCGCCATCGCCTTCGTCTGCCTGTTCACCATCGGCGGCTTCTCGGGGCTGGTGCTCGCGATCGCGCCGGTCGACATCCAGTTGCACGACACCTACTACGTCGTCGCGCATTTCCACTACGTGCTGGTGTCGGGCGCGCTGTTCTCGATCTTCGCCGGCGTCTACTACTGGCTGCCGAAGTGGACCGGGCACATGTACAACGAGACGCTCGGCAAGTGGCATTTCTGGCTGTCGGTGATCGGCATGAACATCGTGTTCTTCCCGATGCACTTCCTGGGCCTGGCCGGCATGCCGCGCCGCATTCCGGACTACGCGCTGCAGTTCACCGAATTCAACCAGATCGCCACCGTCGGCGCCTTCATCTTCGGCTTCTCGCAACTGCTTTTCCTGGCGGTGGTGCTGAAGACGATCAAGGGCGGCGCGAAGGCGAGCAGCAAGGTCTGGGAAGGCGCCGAGGGTCTGGAATGGACGGTGCCCTCGCCCGCGCCCTATCACACCTTTGAAACGGCGCCGGTGATCAAATGAGCGACGCTGCGATGACGGACAGGCGCGGACGCAAGTACCTGACGGCGGCGCTGCTCGCGCTCTTCGCGCTGGCGCTGTTCCTGTTTACCCTGTTCAACGGGCTGCAGTAGAACATGGCGGACGGCAACGCGAAGATGCTGACGAAGCTCGTCGTGGCGACGCTCGCCATGTTCGGCTTCGGCTTCGCGATGGTGCCGTTCTATTACAAGATCTGCGAGGTCACCGGCATCAACGCCGGCGACGAGCAGGCGCTGGTGCGCAATACCCAGGTCGACCTGTCGCGGTCGGTCACGATCCAGTTCGACGCCAACGTCAACGAGGCGCTGCCCTGGCGGTTCGAGCCCGAGGTGCGCACGATGACCGTGCATCCGGGGCAGCTCGTCCAGGTCGAATACGTCGTGACCAACACCAGCGCGCACCCCGTCGTCGGCCAGGCGATACCGAGCTACGGCCCGGCCCGCGCGGCCGCGTTCTTCAAGAAGATCGAGTGCTTCTGTTTCACGCCGCAGACGCTCGCGGCCGGCGAAACCCGGCGCATGCCGGTGATGTTCGTGCTCGATCCGGCCGTTGAACGCGAACTGCATACCGTGACCCTGTCGTACACGTTCTTCGATACCGACAAACAGGTTGCGATGAACGCCGCGGGGCGAGGCTAGCGCCATGCCGGGCAACAACAACCTGAAGGCGGCGCTCGCCGTATTCTGGAGCTTCTTCGGCGTGCGCAAGCGGCGCGACTACGACGACGATGCGAGCAGTCTGACGCCTGCGCAGGTCATCATCGCGGGCCTGATCGGCGGCGCGGTGTTCGTATTGACCATGCTGCTGGTGGTGTATCTGGCGATGCAGTTCCTGAAATAAGGATCAATCGAAAAAAGGAGAGGGGAAACATGAGCCTGGCGCAAACCGACAAATACTATCTGCCGCAGCCTTCGATCTGGCCCATCGTCGGCTCGATCGCGCTTTTGCTGATGGCGGTGGGCGGCACCATGATGATGCGGGAGGTGCCGCACGGCGGCTGGATTCTGCTGGCCGGTTTCGGCACCTTGTTCTACATGATGTTCGGCTGGTTCGGCGAAGTCATCCGCGACAGCGAGGCCGGCCGCTTCAACAAGCAGGTCGACAGCTCCTACCGCTGGTCGATGAGCTGGTTCATCTTCTCGGAAGTGATGTTCTTCGGCGCCTTCTTCGGCGCGCTGTTCTACACGCGCGTCCTGTCGGTGCCCTGGCTGGCCGAGGGCGACACCATGCAGCAACTGTGGCCGAACTTCCAGGCGGCCTGGCCGACCGCCGGCCCGGGGCTGACGGGGCCCGAAGCCCAGTTCACGCCCATGCACGCCTGGGGCATTCCCGCGATCAACACGCTCTTGCTGCTGTCGTCCGGCGTGACCGTGACGTGGGCGCACTGGGGGCTGAAAAAAGGCGTGCGCAGCCAGTTGGTGCTGGGGCTGGCGATGACGGTCGCGCTGGGTCTGGTGTTTATGGGGCTTCAGGTCTACGAGTACTACCATGCCTACACCGAGATGGGGCTCACCCTGGGCGCGGGCGTCTACGGCGCGACCTTCTTCATGCTGACCGGCTTCCACGGCTTTCACGTGCTGGTCGGAACCACCATGCTGATTGTGATGCTGGGCCGTTCGATGGCGGGACATTTCACCGCGGACCACCACTTCGCCTTCGAGGCGGTGTCGTGGTACTGGCACTTCGTCGACGTGGTGTGGGTGCTGCTGTTCGTGCTGGTGTACTGGCTGATTTGAGAAAGCCGCCCGGAACGGTCAGCGAAAGCCGCTCTGGGGCACCAGGCCGAAGTAGTAGCCGGCCATCAGCAGGACGAAAAGCGTGAGCGACAGGGCGACGCGGACGGTGAGCATCTTGACGGTGCGGTCCGACCCGCCCTTGTCCTTGACGAGGTAGTACAGGGCGCTGCCCAGACTGGCCAGGATGAAGAAGATGAAGAGCAGGACGACGATGCGCATGGGACGGCCCGTTCGACAAAACGGCAGTCTAACCGGATTGTCCCGTCGGTGCATGGCTTGAGTCTGCGGATCGGCAACTGGCGGTTCGCCCCGCGTTTCTGGCCCACCCTGGCGATGCTGTTCTTCGTCGCGCTCACCACGTGGCTCGGCAACTGGCAGAGCGGTCGCGCGGACGCCAAGCGCGCCCTGCAGGCCCGCTACGACGCCGCCTTTCAGGCCGCGCCCATCCACGTCGGCGCGGCGCCGCTCGACAAGGACAGCGTGCTCTACCGCAAGCTCGAAGTGACGGGGCGCTTCGACGCGGCACACGGTATTCTCGTCGACAACCGCATTCGCGCCGGGGTGGCGGGCTATCACGTTCTGATGCCGCTCGTGGTGGAGGGCGGGCGCGCGGCCATCCTGGTCAACCGGGGCTGGATTGCGGCCGATCCCGCGCGCGCGCGATTGCCGAATCCGCCGGTACCGGCCGGCCGGGTCGCGCTGGAAGGCATCGCCAGCGATCCGCACAGCCGCTACTTCGAGCTGGGCGACGCCACGCCGCAGGGGCGGGTGTGGCAGAACCTCGATTTCGAGCGCTATGCCCGGGCCTATCCGCGGGCGCTGCAGCCGGTTCTGCTGCTGCAGACGAGCGCGACGGCGGACGGCCTCGCGCGCGACTGGCCGCGGCCCGACACGGGTGTCGACATGCACGTCGGCTATGCGTTCCAGTGGTACAGTCTGGCGACGACGCTGGTCGTGCTGTGGGTGGCGTTGAATCTCAGGCGCTCGCGTGGCGGCTGAACCATCGGAAGGTCTTATCCATGCAATTGAGTCCGCGCGGAAAATTTCTCCTGCTGATCGGCCTGTTTCTCGTGCCCGTGGTGGCGGCGTACATCGCCTATCTGGGGTGGCATCCCTCGGCCCACGGCAACTACGGCGAGCTGCTGCGCGTGACGCCGTTGCAGCAGACGGCCGGCGCGCGTCCGGACGGCGAGGCGCTCGATTTCGAAGCGTTGCGCGGCAAGTGGCTGATGGTGCGCGTCGGCGGCGGCGCCTGCGACCCGGACTGCGCGCAGCAACTGTATCTGACGCGCCAGGTGCGCACGGCGCAGGGCAAGGACCAGTCTCGCATCGAACGCGTGTGGGTGCTGACCGACGCGCGCGCGCCGGATGCGACGCTGCTGCGGATGCATCCGGGCCTGATCGTGTGGCGGCCGGCGAATCCGGATTTCCTGGCGCAATTTCCGGAGGCCGGCCGCGAGGACAGCGTGTATCTCGTCGATCCGCTGGGCAATCTGATGCTGCGCTTTCCGGCCCATCCCGACCCGAAGCGCATGATGAAAGACCTGAAGCTCCTGCTCAAGGCTTCGCAGATCGGCTGACCCCCATGCAGACCTACCGCGCACTCATACTCGCAGCCCTGATCCTGGCGTTCGGCGTGGTCAGCCTCGGCGCCTACGTGCGGCTGTCCGATGCCGGCCTGGGGTGTCCGGACTGGCCCGGCTGCTACGGCCATCTGACGCCGCATCACGCGTCCGATGCGATCGCCGCCGCGCTGGCCGCCGAACCCGACGGCCCGGTTTCCCACGCCAAGGCCTGGAAGGAAATGGCCCACCGGTATTTCGCCGGTCTGCTCGGCCTGCTGATCCTGGGCATCGCGGCGTTCGGCTGGCGTCTGCGCCGGCAGGCGCAGGGCGGCGCGGCCTTGCCGCTGTTTCTGCTGGGCCTGGTCGTGTTTCAGGCGCTGCTCGGCATGTGGACCGTGACGCGTCTGCTGAAACCGATGGTTGTCAGCGCGCATCTGCTGGGCGGCATGGCCACGCTGTCGCTGCTGCTGTGGCTCTGGCTGCGCGAGCGAAGCCAGCCGGGGCCGTCGTATCGCGCACGCGCCGATCACCTGCGCCGGGCCGCGGCCGGGGGGCTGATTCTGGTCGCGATCCAGATCGCGCTGGGCGGCTGGGTGAGCACCAACTATGCGGCGCTGGCCTGCACCGATTTTCCGCAGTGCCACGGCGCCTGGGTGCCGCCGGGGATGGATTTCATGCACGGCTTCACCCTGCATCGCGCGCTGGGCGAAACCGCGAGCGGCGATCTGCTGCCTTTCGAGGCGCTGGTCGCGATTCACTGGACGCACCGTCTGATGGCCCTGATCGTGACCCTGTATCTGCTGACGCTGGGCTGGCGGCTGCTGCGCACGCCCGGATTCGCGGGCGGGGGGCTGGCGCTGCTGGCTGCGCTGTCGCTTCAGGTCGGGCTCGGCATCGGCAACGTCGCGTTCAGTCTGCCGCTGGGTCTGGCGGTCGCCCACAATGCGGGCGCCGCCGCGCTGCTGGCCGTGCTGGTGTATCTGAATTTCAGGGTGCAGGGGAGGTGGGCGTGGAATCCTTGATGGTGCAGGGCGCGGCGTGCCGCTGCCAGCAGTTTCTGGCGCTGTGCAAATTGCGCGTCGTCAGTCTCATCGTGTTCACCGCCGTCATCGGCATGTTTCTGGCCGTGCCGGGCTGGCCGGGCTGGAATGCGTTGTGGGCCGGCACGCTGGGCATCGCGATGGTCGCGAGCGCGGCCGCCGCGTTCAATTGCCTGATCGAACAGAAGATCGACGCGCTGATGGCCCGCACGCGGGCGCGCCCCCTGCCGCGCGGCGAGCTGACCAGCACGCAGACCGTGGTGTTCTCGGGCGCGGTGGGCGGCGCCGGCCTGCTGCTTTTGAGCCTGTTCGTCAATCCGCTGACGATGTGGCTCACGCTCGCGACCTTCGTGGGGTATGCCGTGATCTACACTGCCGTCCTCAAGCCGATGACGCCGCAGAACATCGTCATCGGCGGCGCGTCGGGCGCCATGCCGCCGGTGCTGGGCTGGGCCGCCGCGACCGGCGAAGTCCACCATGATGCGCTGCTGCTGTTTCTGATCATCTTCGCCTGGACGCCGCCGCATTTCTGGGCGCTGGCGCTGTACCGGCGGGAGGAGTACGCGCGCGCCGGCCTGCCCATGCTGCCGGTCACGCACGGCGAGGCGTATACGCGTCTGCAGGTCCTGTTCTACACGGTTCTGCTGTTCGCCGTTTCCATGCTGCCCGTCGCGACGGGCATGGGGGGCGTCGTCTATCTGGCGGGCGCGGTCCTGCTGGGCGCGCGTTTCATCCACTACGGCTGGCGTTTGTGGCGCGCGTATTCCGATGCGCTGGCCAGAGAGACGTTCCGGTTTTCGATCTGGTACCTGAGCCTGTTGTTCGCCGTGATGCTGTGCGACCATTACTGGCGAATACCCTTTTGATTTTCATGGCTATTTTCGGCCGGTCTCTGCACTGAATATGGATATTCGGATTGGATTGTTTTATATTAGGGCAATCCATCATCAGGGGGGTCGAAATGATTCTCTCCCGAACCAGCCAGTATGCCGTGCAGGCGCTGATCTACATGGCCACCCAGCCCAGCGCCACACCCGTTCTGAACAAGGACATCGCCGCGCAGCTCGGCGTGCCGGCGCCTTATCTGGCGAAGATTCTGCAGAGTCTGGCCAAGGGCAATCTGCTGTTCTCCTTCCGCGGCCGGCTGGGCGGTTTCTGCCTGCGCGAGCCGGGTGACAAGATCACCCTGATGCAGATTCTGCTCCTGACCGAAGGTCCGGCGTTTACCCAGAGCTGCCTGCTGGGCCTGAAGAAATGCAGCGACGAAACCGCATGTCCGCTGCATTTTCGCTGGGTGCCCGTGAAGAAGAAGATTATCGACCTCCTGCAGGAAACCACGTTGGAAAAACTGGCGAAAGCCGTCGAGTCGGGCAAATACCGTCTGGCCGACGTGCCGGGCCAGCTTTTCGAGCAGATCAAGGCGTGAAACGGGGGCTGATCGTGCTGGCGGGCGTCCTGAGCTTGACGCTCGCGGCCTGCACGCCGGCTCCGACGCAGCCCCGGTTCCAGGCGACCGACATCACCGGCGCACCGTTCGCGCACGATTTCCGGCTGACCGACCACACCGGCCGGGTGCGCACCCTGGCCGATTTCAAAGGCAAGGCCGTCGCCGTCTTCTTCGGCTATACCCATTGTCCGGACGTTTGCCCGACCACCCTGGCTGATTTTGCCGCGGCGTTGAAGCAATTGGGGCCGTTGGGCGACCGGGTTCAGGTCATTTTCGTCACCGTGGACCCGGAACGCGACACGCCGGACATGCTGCGACAGTTTGTTCCGGCGTTCGACCCACGGTTCCTGGGCATGTACACCGATGCGGCTTCGCTACGCCTGTTGGCAAAAGACTACAAGATCGTCTATCAGAAAACCGCTCAGAAAGGCTCGGACGATTATCTGATCGATCATAGCGCGGGAACCTATGTTTATGATCCGAAAGGACGTTTGCGCTTGTTGATGCCCTACGGCAGCACGCCGGAGGCGATTGCGCAGGATTTGAAGATCCTGCTGGAGGCGCCCTGATTCAGTGCGTGTCTTGCGGCCGGACAGGCGGGTGGACTATAATCCCGCAGTTTTTAATATAAGCATATGCTGTTCGATATCGGCTGCCGGAGGATGGGGCGGCCGTGTTGTTTCGGTACACGTTAGGAGCGGGCTATGGCGGTAACCACATATTCCGGGGCGGAGCAGTACAACTTCGATATCGTCAAAAAGTTTGCCGTCATGTCGCTCGTCTGGGCGGTGATCGGCATGTTCGTCGGGGTGTACATCGCCTCCGAGCTGGCGTGGCCCTTCCTCAACTTCGACAGCCCCTACTTCTCGTTCGGGCGCTTCCGGCCGGTTCACACCACTTCGGTCATCTTCGGCTTCGGCGGTTCCGCCCTGTTCGCCACCTCCTACTACGTCGTCCAGCGCACCTGCCAGACCCGTCTGATCTCCGACGGCATGGCCAGCTTCACCTTCTGGGGCTGGATGGCCGTGATTTTCCTGGCCGACATCAGCTACGTGCTCGGTTACACCCAGTCGCGCGAATACGCGGAAATGGAATGGCCGATCGACATCCTGATCGAGGTCGTTTGGGTGACCTATCTGATCCTGTTCGTCGGCACCATCATGCGCCGCAAGCAGCCGCACATCTACGTGGCCAACTGGTTCTACCTGGCGTTCATCCTGGCCACCGCCCTGCTGCATACCTTCAACAACCTGGCGATGCCGGTCGATCTCTTCTCGATGAAGTCGTACAGCCTGTTCGCCGGCACCCAGGACGCGATGACCCAGTGGTGGTACGGCCATAACGCGGTCGGCTTCTTCCTGACGGCCGCCTTCCTCGGCATGATGTACTACTTCGTGCCCAAGCAGGCCGGCCGCCCGATCTACTCCTACCGCCTGTCCATCGTCCACTTCTGGGCGCTCGGCTTCATGTACATGTGGGTGGGCGCGCACCATCTGCACTGGACCGCGCTGCCGGACTGGACCTCCTCGCTCGCCGCCGCGTTCTCGATCCTGCTGCTGATGCCTTCCTGGGGCGGCATGATCAACGGCATCATGACCCTCTCGGGCGCCTGGGACAAGCTGCGCACCGATCCGGTGATGCGTTTCATGATCGTCGCGCTGTCCTTCTACGGCATGTCGACCTTCGAGGGCCCGATGATGTCGCTGAAGGAAGTGAACGCGCTGTCGCACTACACCGACTGGACCGTGGGCCACGTGCACTCCGGCGCGCTCGGCTGGGTGGCGATGATCTCCTTCGGCTCGCTGTACCACATGATGCCCAAGCTGTGGGATACGAAAATCTACAGTCAGAAGATGGTCGAATGGCACTTCTGGCTGGCCACGATCGGCATCGTGCTCTACATCGTCGCGATGTGGATTTCCGGCATCACGCAGGGCCTCATGTGGCGCGCCTTCGACGAGTTCGGCAACCTGCAGTACTCGTTCGTCGAATCGGTCGCTGCGATGCATCCCTTCTACGCGATGCGCGCCATCGGCGGGGCGTTCTTCCTGGCCGGCACGGTGCTGATGACCTACAACATGTTCATGACCATTCGGCAGGGCAAGCGCGAGGCCGCTGTGCTGGAAGCCAAGCTGGCCGCCAAGTTGGCCCGCGCGTAATACGGAGCAGCCCTGAATGAACCTCAATTTCAAGCACGAATGGATCGAAACCAACATCGGCCTGATGGCCGTGTTGACCATGCTGGCGATCAGCGTGGGCGGCCTGGTGGAAATCGCGCCGCTGTTCTTCATCGACAAGACGATCGAAAAGGTCGAAGGCGTCCGGCCCTACACGCCGCTCGAACAGCGCGGCCGCGACATCTATCAGCGCGAAGGCTGCTACCTGTGCCACTCGCAGATGATCCGTCCGTTCCGCGACGAGAAGCTGCGCTACGGTCACTACTCGCTCGCGGCCGAATCGCAGTACGACCATCCCTTCCAGTGGGGCTCGAAGCGCACCGGCCCCGATCTGGCGCGCGTCGGCGGCAAATACTCCAACGAGTGGCACGTTCAGCACCTGATTGCGCCGCGCTCGATGGTGCCCGAATCGGTGATGCCGAATTACCCCTGGCTGCAGACCACGCCGCTCGACATCTCCGACGTGGCCGACCGCATGAAGGCGCTGCGCAAGGTGGGCGTGCCCTACTCGCTGACCGAGGCGGAATACAAGGCCAACGCCGAGAAGTTCGGTGAAACCGTCGCGAAGCAACTGCACATTCCCGACGCGCAGAAGAACCTGATCGAGCAGGCCAACTTCGGCAACTACGACGGCGACCGCTCCGGCATCTCCGAGATGGATGCGCTCGTCGCCTATCTGCAGGTGCTCGGTACGATGGTCGATTTCAGCAAGTACACGGACGACGCTTTCGTCGACAGCCGGTAAACGGGTGCGTCATGGAATGGTTGATGTGGTTTTCGAAACCGGAAAACACCAAGCCCCTGGCGCTGATCATCTTTTTCGTGACCTTTATCGGCGTCGTGATCTACGCCTACGGTAGCAAGACGCGGAGCGAAAAACTCGAGTCCTACCGCGACATCCCCTTCCTCGATGACGAGGAAGGCAAGAAGGACAAGCAATGAGCGAGCAGAAACTACAATCCCAAACCGTACAGACCACCGGCCACGCCTGGGACGGCGACCTGCAGGAATACAACAACCCGCTGCCCGTCTGGTGGGTCTACACCTTCTACGCGACGGTGATCTTCTCCATCGTCTATTGGGTCGTCTATCCGTCCTGGCCGTTCGGCAAAGGCTGGCTGGGCGGCGTGGCCGACATCACCTACGTCAACAGCGACGGCGAGACCAAAACCCACAGTTGGAACACGCGCGCGCTGCTGATGGAGAAACTCAACGCGGCGAGCGCCGAGCAGAAGCCCTATTTCGACAAAGTGGCCTCCATGTCCTACGAGCAGATCGCCAAGGACCCGGAAATGAACGGCTTCATCCAGTCCGCGGGCAGGGCGCTGTTTTCCGACAACTGCGCGCCCTGCCATCAGGCCGGCGGTCAGGGCAAGATCGGCTTCTTCCCCAACCTGACCGACGACGATTGGCTCTACGGCGGTTCCTACGCGAAGATTCACGAAACCCTGATGGACGGCCGTCGCGGCTACATGCCGACCTTCGGCGAAGTGCTGGCGGCGGATCAGATCGACAATCTGGCCAACTACGTGGCCAGCCTGTCCGACATCGCGCATGACGCAGCCAAGGCGTCCGCGGGCAACGCGCTCTTCCACAGCGAGACCGCGGCGTGCTTCTACTGCCACGGTGCGGATGCGAAGGGCCGCAAGGACGTCGGCGCGCCCAACCTGACCGACAACATCTGGCTGTGGGCCGACGCGCCCGGCGCAGAGGCTGCGGAAGGCAAGATCGCCGCGATTCGCGGCGTCATCGCCCAAGGCCTCAACAAAGGCGTGATGCCGGCGTGGGCTGGCCGCCTGTCGCCCGAGCAGATCAAGGTTCTCACGGTCTATGTCCACGACCTGGGCGGCGGGCAGTGAGTCCAGCCTTCGGGACGCATTAGGATTCAAAGCGCAAAGCCCCCGCTCGCGGGGGCTTTGCGCTTCCGGCTTTCTGGATCGTATTTACCATGCAATCAGGCTTAGAAGACCAGCTCGCGCTTTACCAGAAACGCATTCCAATTTTCACGCGTTCGGTCAAGGGGCGGTTCAGGCGCTTCAAGACCTCGGTGCTGGCGCTCGCCTACGCGATCTATTTCCTGCTGCCCTGGCTGCCCTGGAGCCGGCCTGACGCGCCCGCGCAGGCGGTGTTGTTCGACCTGCCGGGACGGCGCTTCCTGATCTTCGGTCTGACGGTCTATCCGCAGGACGTGATCTGGCTGGCCTTGCTGCTGTTCATCGCCGCGATCCTGCTGTTCTTCGTCACGGGTCTGGTTGGCCGCGCATTCTGCGGCTATTTCTGCTTTCAGACGCTGTGGACCGATTGCTTCATCTGGATCGAACGTCTGATCCAGGGCGAGCGCCCCGCACGCGTGAGGCTCTACCGGCAGCCCTGGGACCGCGAAAAAATCCTGAAGCTCGGCGGCACGCACGCGCTGTGGCTGCTGGCCTCGTTCTGGACGGGGCTGACGTTTGCGGCCTACTTCAGTTATGCGCCCCAGTTGGTCGTCGATTTCTTCACCGGCCAGGCCGCGGCTGCGGCCTACATCACCGTGGCGGTGCTGACGCTGTCGACCTATGCGGCGGCCGGCCTGATGCGCGAGCAGATCTGCACCTACGTCTGCCCTTACGGCCGTTTCCAGAGCGTCATGTACGAGGCGGAGACGCTGGCCGTGCACTACGACGCCAAGCGCGGCGAAGGCGCACAGGGCCGGGCGGTCGTGCGCGCCGGCCGCGGCATCGCGCTGGAGCGCAGGAAGGGCGGAGCGCGGCCGGCGGACGGGCCGGAACGGCGGCGCATCCAGCTTTCCAATGCCGAACGCGCCCGCGCGGAGCGGCAGGCGCAGGGCTACGGCGATTGCGTCGACTGCGGATTGTGCGTGCAGGTCTGCCCAGCCGGCATCGACATACGCGACGGCCTGCAGTACAAATGCATCTCCTGCGGGCTGTGCATCGACGCCTGCAACACCATCATGGATTCCTTCGGCTTTCCGCGCGGCCTGATCCGCTACGATTCCGAGCAGAACCTGGCGTCGCCGGCCCCGCAAGCGCCGAAACTGCACTGGAAGCGGCTGAAGATCATCGGCTACGGCGTCTCGCTGGTTTTGATGACCGGCTACCTCGGCTACAGCATCGCCACGCGCAGCAGTTTCGACCGGGCCGTCAACCAGGTGCGACAGCCCCTTTACGTCGTCCTGTCCAATGGCGACATCCGCAACCGCTACCAGATTCGCATCACCAACAAATCCGGAGCCGAGACGCGCTATCGCATCACGGCCCAGGGGGTGCCGGCGCAGGCGCTCGACCTGGGCAATTTCGCCGAGATCGGAATCAAACCGGGCCACAGCGGTCTCGTACAGGCGAGTGTGCGTCTGTCGCCGAGCGAAGCGGCCCGAATCCGGCAGTTCGAGCTGACGATCACACCCGCGGGCCGTCCCGACGAGGCCCGCAGCGAGCGTCTTCGTTTCGACAGCCCCGGTCACACGTCATGAACAACACTTTCGTCACCCTCTTCAGCGGCCTCGGGGCGGTTCTCGTCCTGTACGCGCTGCTGGGCCGGGTACGCAATCTGCATCCCATGCTGCGGGCCCTTCTGGCGGGGCTGGTGCCGCTCACGGCCTACTTCATCCTCATCGTCGGAGGCTGGCCCGGCCTGGATGTCGCCGCGATCCACATTTCCGTTTTCCTCGCGGCCGCGCTGGTGCTGCATGCCGTCACCCAGTTCAGGAAAAGCGGCGAACGCCTGCATTGGGCGCCCAAGCTCCTGATCGCCTTTTTCGTCGGGCTGGTTTTCTTCAATGCCGGCCTGCTGTACGTATCGAACGCCGGGCTGCCGGTCGTGCTGGGGACGTGGTGGCTGGGCGGCAACGGGCAGGCGGTGCACAGCGGATTCGCGGGCGTGGTGCCGCACGGCGAAAATGCGGCCCGCGCCGTATCGTCCGAACTGGCGCGCACGCACCGTGAAAGCCAGTCGGGCTGGCGGGTCGAGACGGAAGGCCTCGACGGCGAGGCGGCGGTGCGTCCCGTCGTCATCCGCGTGCGGGACCGCACCGGCCTGCCGGTCGACGACGCGCGGGTCGAGATACGCGTCAGCCGCCCCGGCGCGTCCGAGTCCGGCCGCACGGAGGCGTTCGGGATGACGGCGCCCGGCGTCTACGCGGGCGACGTGTCGCTGCCGGGCAAGGGGCGCTGGCTTGTCGACGTGAGCCTGAGTCGTGCGGGGGAGACGCGTTATCACAGCGCGCAGGAGGCCTACGTGCCATGAGCGGCATCCTGGGCTTTCTGTTCGCGCTGTCGGGCGTGTTCGTGCTGCTGATCGTCGCCGGCGTTTTCTGGTCGATCCGGCATGGGCAGTTCGACGACCTCGAAGGGCCGGCGGAGCGCATTCTGATGGACGACGACGATCCCCTGCTGCCGACGCGCCGCTTGAGGGATGCGGACGATTGAATTAGAATGCCCCCGAATTACGGACGGAGTTTTCCAACATGAAGCAACTGCTCACTTTCCAGGGTTTTCCCATGGTCGTGGTGGTCGGTCTGATCATCTGGGCCTGGATCAGCATTCTGTCGGTGTTGATCGGTTCGTTCTTCTGACGCACCCCTGCACCGAAACAAAAAGCCCCGCATGATGCGGGGCTTTTTGCTGGGCGGTCGTCGCCGTTCAGGCGGGCATCGCGGCGCGCATCTTCTGCAGGGCGCGCGCTTCGATCTGCCGAATCCGTTCGGCCGATACGCCGTATTGCGCCGCCAGCTCGTGCAGGGTCGCGGTCTCGCCTTCGGTGAGCCAGCGCGCCTTGATGATGTGGCGGCTGCGTTCGTCCAGATTGTCCAGCGCGGTGGTCAGGCCGTCGCGGCGCAGGCGTTCGGTCTGCTCGCGTTCCAGCTTCTGCGCGGGGTTCTCGTCCGGGCTCGCCAGATAGGCGATCGGGCTGAAGCTTTCCTCGCCGTCGTCGAGCGCCGGATCGATGGAGAGATCGTGGCCCGACAGGCGGGTCTCCATCTCCAGCACGTCGTCGCGCGAAACATTGAGCTCCCGGGCGACCGCATCCGCCTCCTTCAGCGTCAGCGCGTTCAGCGACTGCTTGAGGCTGCGCAGATTGAAGAACAGCTTGCGCTGCGACTTGGTCGTCGCCACCTTCACCAGACGCCAGTTGCGCAGCACGTACTCGTGGATTTCCGCCCGGACCCAGTGGAGGGCGAACGAGACCAGGCGCACGCCCCGGTCGGGGTCGAAACGCTTCACGGCCTTCATCAGGCCGACGTTGCCTTCCTGGATGAGGTCGGCGTGCGGCAGGCCGTAGCCCAGATAATGCCGCGCCACGCTGACCACCACGCGCAGGTGGGACAGCACCAGCTTGCGCGCCGATTCGATGTTCTGCGAGTCGCGCCAGTCGCGCGCCAGTTTCTGCTCTTCTTCCATGCTGAGCATGGGATACCGGTTCACCGTCTGGATGTAGCTGTCCAGGCTGTAGGCGGCAGGAATGGGTAAAGCCATCTGATTCATCGAGTCAACCCCCTTGCAAATCATTTTAGCACTCCCGATCTATGAGTGCTAAAGCCGCGTCGGGTTCCGCTGGCGCGGGGTTTGGCAAGAAACTTCAGTGCGTCGCCTCGACCTGCCCGAGCGCGCGGGAAACCGACAGCCACGCCCCCAGCCAGCCGAACAGCGCCGGCAGGCCGAGCACGGCCGCCCATTCCGGGGGGGCGAGCGGCGCCAGATGAAAAGTCGAGCCGTAAAGGCCGGCCAGGTGCGCCACCGGTTCCTGGAGCAGCCCGCCCGCGCCCGCCAGCACGCCGATCGAGGCCAAGCCGCCGAAAAACCCCTGGAGCGCGCCCAGATAGAGGAAAGGCCGCCGGATGTAGCGGTCGGTCGCGCCGATCAGCCGGCTGACCTGGATTTCGTCGCGGCGGGCCAGCACCTGCGCGCGGATCGCGTTGCCGGAGATCGCGACCAATGCAATGGCGAACAAGGCCGCCAGCAGCCAGACGCCCATGCGGCCGAGGTCGAGCGCGGCGGCCAGCCGTTCGGCCCACTGGCTGTCGAGGTGCGTTTCGGCCACGCCGGGCAGGGCGCCCAGCTCGTCCGCCAGCCGGGTCAGGGCGGCGCGCGAGGCGTCGCGGGGCTGGACGATCCAGGCGTCGGGCAGCGGATTGCCCGGCAGGCCCGCGGTCACGTCCGCCAGATCCTGAGCCGCGCTCAGTTCGGCCAGGGCCGTATCCTTGTCGACGTGGCGGGCCCGGGCGATGTCCGCCTGCCGCAGGCGCGCGGCCAGGGCGGTTTTCTGCGCGGCGCTGGCGTCGTCGGCGATGAACAGGCTGATCTCGGGTTGCGCCGGCAGGCCGCCGGCCAGCCGGCCGAGGTTGTCGAGCGCGAGATAGAGGCCGGCCGGCAGGCTGATGGCCACGCCCATCGCCACCGCCGTCAGCAGGCCGGCGAACGGCTGGCCGGCGAGCCGGGCCAGCGCGCCGCGCAGCGCGGCTTTCTGGTGGCGCAGCCAGGCTCTCATGCGCGGGCCTCCACGCGGCCGTGGTCGAGCTGCAGGACGCGTCCGCCCATTGCCGTGATCGCGCGGTCGTCGTGCGTGGCGATGACCAGCGTGGTGCCGACCCGATGGAATTCGCGGAACATCGCCATGATGTCGGCGGCGTAGCCGGCGTCGAGGTTGCCGGTGGGTTCGTCGGCCAGGAGCAGGGCGGGCCGGCTCACCAGCGCGCGGGCGATGCACAGGCGCTGCTGCTCGCCGCCGGACAGGCTGATCGGATTGGCCTTCTCGCGGTTCAGCAGGCCGACCTTGTCGAGCACGGCGCGCGCGCGCTTGAACGACTCGCGGCGCTCGAAACCGGCGATGTCGAGCGGCAGCACCACGTTCTCGATCACGTTGCGGTCGAACAGGAGCTTGTGGTCCTGGAACACCAGGCCGACGTTGCGGCGAAGGTAGGGCAGGGCGCGCCGCGGCAGGCGGCCGACGTTCTGGCCGCTGACCGTGAGCACGCCGCCGGTCGGGCGCTCGATCGCCGCGATCAGTTTCAGCAGGGTCGATTTGCCGGCGCCGGAATGCCCGGTTAGGAACACCAGTTCGCCCTTTTCGATGGTCAGGTCGACGCCGGAGAGCGCCTCGTGGCCGCCGGGGTAGCGTTTGGTGACCTGGCTGAACTGGATCATGCCGCGAACACGGCTTCGACGAATTCGCGCGCGTTGAAGGGGCGCAGGTCGTCCAGGCTTTCGCCGACGCCGATGTAGCGCACGGGAATCGGCCGCGACCGCGCCGAGCAGGCGTGGGCAATCGCCGCGATCGCGCCGCCCTTGGCGGTGCCGTCCAGCTTGGTCAGCGCCAGCCCGGTCACGCCGAGCGCGTCGTCGAAGGCTTTGACCTGCGTCACCGCGTTCTGCCCGGTGTTGGCGTCGAGCACCAGCAGCACTTCGTGGGGCGCGTCGGAAATGGCTTTTTCGATCACGCGCTTGACCTTCTTGATCTCTTCCATCAGATGCAACTGCGTCGGTAGCCGGCCGGCGGTGTCGGCCAGCACCACGTCGATGTTGCGCGCGCGCGCGGCGGCGATGGCGTCGAAGATCACCGCCGCCGAATCGCCCTTGTCCTGGCTGATGACGGTGACGCCGTTGCGTTCGCCCCAGACCTGCAACTGCTCGCGCGCGGCCGCGCGGAAGGTGTCGCCCGCCGCCAGCAGCACCGAGAGCCCCTGCGACTGGTAGAGCTTGGCGAGCTTGCCGATGGTGGTCGTCTTGCCCGCGCCGTTGACGCCGGCCAGCATGAGGATGAAAGGCTTGTGCGGCGTCACGTCCAGCGGCGCTTGCAATGGAGCGAGCAGATCGACCAGCGCCGCCTTCAGCGCGGCCTGTAGTTCGGACGCCTCGGTCAGGTTCTCGCGGCGCACCTTTTTCTGAAGCGTGTCGAGCAGGTTTTGCGTCGCGTCCACGCCCACGTCGGCGGTCAGCAGGATGGTTTCGAGCTCCTCGAACAGTTCGGCGTCGATCTTGCGGCCCACACCGAACAGGCTGGAGAGCTGGCCGCCGAGCCGGTCGCGCGTTTTCGCCAGCCCCTGTTTCAGCCGTTGCGCCCAGCCCAGTCTGGGCGCGGGTTCGACGGGCGCGGCGGGTTCGGATGCAAGGACTTCGGGCGGAGCCGGCTCGGAAACGACGATCTCGGCGGTGTCGGGCGTCGCGACGGGCGGCGTCTCCGCCGTGTCGGCGGGCGGCTTGGATTTCTTGAAGAAACTAAACACGGACGGGTGCGGTCAGGACACTGTTCGACGAGCGCCGTATCTTATCATTCGCGCTTCAACCAACGAGGTGAAAAACATGCGTAGCCTATGGGCAATCCTGCTGGTCGCGACGGCGGCCGGCGCGCAGGCGGGCGTGACCGACGTCACGCTCGACAACGGCATGCGCGTGATCGTGCAGGCGGATCACCGGGCGCCGGTGATGGTGTCGCAGGTGTGGTACCGGGCCGGCAGCATCGACGAATTCAACGGCACCACCGGCGTGGCGCACGTGTTGGAACACATGATGTTCAAGGGCACCAAGGACGTGCCGGCCGGCGAATTCTCCAAGCGCATCGCGGCGGCCGGCGGCCGTGAAAACGCCTTCACCAGCCGCGATCACACCGCGTATTTCCAGCAGATGCAGAAGGACAGGCTGGAACTGTCGATGAAGCTCGAAGCCGACCGCATGGCCAACTTGGTCATCAGCGACGAGAGCTTCGCCAAGGAAATCCAGGTGGTGATGGAAGAACGCCGCCTGCGTACCGATGACCAGCCGCAGGCGGTGACGTACGAGCGGCTGATGGCGACCGCGTACCAGACGCATCCGTATCGCCGGCCGATCATCGGCTGGATGAACGACCTGCAGAGCATGACCGCGCAGGACGCGCGTGACTGGTACGACCGCTGGTACGCGCCGAACAACGCCACGCTGGTCGTGGCGGGCGACGTGCAGAGCGACGAGGTGGTCGCGCTGGCGAAACGCTACTTCGGCCCGATCCCGGCCCGCCCCCTGCCGGCGCGCAAGCCGCAGATCGAAGTCGAGCAGATCGGCGATAAGCGAATCGTCGTCAAGGCGCCCGCCAAGCTGCCGTATCTGCTGATGGCCTGGCACGCCCCCGTGCTGCGCGACTGGCAGACGGACACCGAGCCCTACGCGCTGCAGATCCTGGCGGGCGTGCTGTCCGGCAACGATTCGGCCCGGCTGCAGAAATCGCTGGTCAAGACCCGCCAGATCGCGGTCGATGCGAGCGCCGGCTACGACGGCGTCGCGCGCGGCCCCGGCCTGTTCATGATTGATGCGACGCCGGCCACCGGGCAGACGGTCGCGGCGCTGGAAAAAGCCGTCCGCGCCGAGATCGCGCGCATCCAGGCCGAAGGCGTCAGCGCGGCCGAGCTGGCGCGCGTCAAGGCCCAGGTCATCGCGGCCGACGTGTATCAGCGCGACTCGCTGTTCTACCAGGCCATGCAACTGGGCGAGTACGCCATCGCGGGGCTGCCGCCGGAGGCGCTGGCGCAGCGGGTCGAGAAGCTGCGCGCGGTCACGGCCGAGCAGGTGCGCGACGCCGCCCGCAAATGGCTGATCGACGACCGGCTGAGCGTCGCCGAACTCGACCCGCAGCCGATCCAGCAACCGATGCGTCCCGCCGCCGGGACGGGAGACAGCCATGTCCGTTAAGCGTTTCCTGGCGGGCCTCGCCCTGTGCCTGCCGTTCGCCGCCCATGCCGCGCTGACCCTCCAGCACTGGCAGACGCCGCAGGGCGCGCGCGTGCTGTTCGTCGAAAACCATGCCTTGCCGATGCTCGACATCGCCGTCGGCTTTCCGGCCGGCAGCGCGCGCGATCCGGCCGGCAAGCCGGGACTGGCGACCCTGACGCATCGTCTGCTCGACCAGGGCGCGGGCGGCCTGTCCGACACCGAGATCGCACACCGTCTGGCCGACGTCGGCGCGGTGCTGAGCGGCAGCTTCGACCGCGACCGCGCCGGCGCCAGCCTGCGTACGCTGTCGTCCGACGCCGAGAAGAACGCGGCGCTCGACGTGTTCGCGCGGGTGCTGCAAAAACCCGATTTTCCGGCAGCGGTCGTCGCGCGCGAGAAGAAGCGGCTGATCGCCGGCATCCGCGAGGCCGAGGCGGACCCCGGCTCGGTGGCGGACAAGGCCTTCTACCGCGCGCTCTACGGTGCGCAGCCCTACGCGCACGATCCGTCGGGCGAACCGGCGGCGATCGAGACGCTCGCGCGGGCCGACCTGGCCGCTTTTTATCGCGCCCACTACAACGCGCCCAACGCGGTCATCGCGCTGATCGGCGACGTCGACCGGGCCGAGGCGGAACGCATCGCCGCGCGCATCGCGGCCGGCCTGCCGGCCGGTAAGGCCTTGCCGCCGCTGCCGAAGGCGTCGGCGGCGGCGCCCGAAACGCTGCGCATCGCCCACGCGTCCGCGCAAAGCCACGTGCTGGTCGGCACGGTGGGCGTGGCGCGCAACGATCCCGATTTCTTCCCGCTCTACGTCGGCAACTACGTGCTGGGCGGCGGCGGCTTCGATTCGCGGCTGATGCACGAGGTGCGCGACAAGCGCGGCTACGCCTACAGCGCCTACAGCTATTTCATGCCGATGGGCGAGGCCGGGCCGTTCCAGCTCGGTCTGCAGACCCGCACCGACCAGACCGACGCCGCGCTCAAGGTGGCGGTCGACACGCTGCGCGCCTTCGTGGCGGACGGGCCGACGGACGCCGAGCTCGCGCAGGCCAAGGCCAATCTCACCGGGGGGTTTCCGCTGCGGATCGACAGCAACCGCAAGATCCTCGAGTACCTGTCGCTGATCGGCTTCTACCGCCTGCCGCTGGACTATCTGGACACCTGGACGGCGAAGGTCGACGCGGTGGACGTCGCGGCGGTGAAAGCGGCGTTCGCGCGCAAGCTCGATCCCGATCGACTGACGACTGTGGTGGTCGGCGCCGGTGCGCGCTAAGCAGGCCGTGCCGCGCCGCGCGCACGGCGCGGCCAACCGGGTGCGCATCGTCGGCGGCCGGTATCGCCGGCGTCTGCTGGAATTTCCCGATGCCGGCGGCCTGCGGCCGACGCCGGACCGGGTGCGCGAAACTCTGTTCAACTGGCTGGGGCAGGATCTGCCGGGCTGGCAATGCCTCGATCTCTTCGCCGGCAGCGGCGCGCTGGGCTTCGAGGCCGCCTCGCGCGGCGCGGCGCGGGTCGTGCTGGTCGAACGCGACGCCGCCGCCTGCGCCGTGCTGGAAAAGAATCGCGGCATGCTGGGCGCCGCCGGCGTCGAGGTGGCGCGCGCCGAGGCGTTTGCCTGGCTGGCGAACGACCGCACGCTGTGGGATCTCGTGTTCCTGGACCCGCCCTTCGACAGCGATCTGGCCGCGCGCGTGCTGCCCGAGCTGGCGTCGCATCTGGCGCCCGGCGGGCGGGTCTACGTCGAGCAGGCCATGCCGCCCGTCGCGCCGGCCGGGTTTATCATGCACCGGAGCGGGCGCGCGGGGCGCTCGCATTTCGCCCTGCTGATCAAGGAATAGCATGCTCATCGCCGTTTACCCCGGCACCTTCGACCCGATCACGCGCGGTCACGAGGATCTCGTGCGGCGCGCGGCGCGGCTGTTCGACCGCGTGATCGTCGCGGTCGCGGCCTCGCGCAGCAAGCGGCCGTTTTTCGACATCGACGAGCGCGTGCAGATGGCGCGCGACGTGCTGGCGGACGTGCCCTGCGCGCAGGTCGAGGGCTTTTCCGGCCTGCTGATCGATTTCGTCGCCGAACAGGGGGCGATCGCGGTGCTGCGCGGCCTGCGCGCGGCCTCCGATTTCGAATACGAATTCCAGCTCGCGGGCATGAACCGCCACCTCAAGCCGGACATCGAAACCCTGTTCCTGACGCCGTCGGATCAGTACATGTTCATCTCCGCCAGCATGATCCGCGAGATCGCTCAACTGGGCGGCGACGTCTCGCCCTTCGTCCACCCGTTGGTGGCGGCGCGATTAAGTGAGAAAATCAGTAAAAACTGATACGCATCGGAGAAAGCTATGGCCATGATGATCACGGACGAATGCATCAATTGCGACGTCTGTCTGCCGGAATGCCCCAACGACGCCATCTCCCAAGGTGACGAAATCTACATCATCGACCCCAACAAGTGCACCGAGTGCGTCGGTCACTTCGATACGCCGCAGTGCGTGGAGGTGTGTCCCGTCGACTGCATTCCGCTGAACCCGGACTACCCGGAAACGAAGGACCAGTTGCAGGAGAAGTTCCTGCACCTGACCGCAGACAAGTAAGCCGTCTCGCCGACTGACTCCGCTCAGGCGGTCTTCGCCAGCCGGGGGCCGTCGGGATCGTCCGCCAAGGCGCCGGCGATGCGCGCGTTGACGCGCGCGAGCTGTTCGAGTTGATCGCTGACCGCCGCCATCGCCGTATCGAGCTCGGCGATGCGGTCATCCAGCGTTTCCGTGGCCGCATGGATGCGGCTCACGCTGTCCAGCCGGCGCTTCAACTGGAGCTTGTGCTCCCGCACCTGGGTCTCCATCGGCGCGATGAGCGCCTTCAGCCAGGTCTCCGTTTCGCCGTTGGCGAGCTCGAACACCTGGGCCACCTTGCTCGCCAGCGTCTCGAAGAAGCGCCGCGTCAACTGCTGCTGGCCGACGGTGAGCATGTTCAGCAGGGTGTTGAAGCGCGCTTCGAAAATGTCTTCCAGGCGCGCCGTTTCCCGGCGGTATTTGCCCAGGCTGAAGTCGGGCGGATTGACCATCGCGAGCCCGTGCTCGTCGCTGAATTTCTGGTACATCGCGGTCATCATGCCGCGGACGTCCTGAATGATCGCGGCCGAGGCGTCCAGATTGCCGTTCAGGCGACGGAAGAAGCGCGTCATGGCATCCTGCAGGCCGGCGCTGAAGCGGCTCTGCTCCATCGCCTGACGCGTCTGCTTCACCGTTTCGTGCAGGGTCGGCATGCCCAGATGGCGATGCAGGTCCTCGATCTGCCGGGCGAATACGGCGCGCAGCGCGTTGAACTGCAACAGGCCGCGTTCGAACTGATCCTTGTCGGCGTTGGCCTGCTGCATCATGTGCTGGATCACGTCGCGGTTCTTGCCGCGCAGGTTTTCCAGTTCCTCGACCTGATCCTGGATCGTCGCCAGCCGGGTTTCCAGCAGCTCCATCGTCCTGACGACCACGTCTTCCACCACGGCCTGCGTCGATTCGCCGATCAGCGTCTGCTTGCAGGGGATCAGTTCCTGGCTGAGCGCGCTTTCGAGTTCGGGCAGGCGGCTTTTCGCCAGCAGCGCGTCGTCGCGGCGGATCTTCGCCACCAGGGCCTTCTGCGCGGAAACCGGATAGACCTGATGGGCGGGCAGGTCGAGCAGAGCGGCGCTCGCGGCGGCCTGCTTGGCGATCTCGGCCTCGATCTGGGCGTCGCTTTTCAGTTCGTCCCACAGGCCGTCGATCTTGTTCAGCACCGCTAGGCGCGCGCGGCTCGCGCCGTGGGTCGGTGCGATGTGCTCCCGCCAGATCGCGATGTCGGATTTGGTCACGCCGGTGTCGGCCGCCAGCAGGAACAGCACGGCGTGCGCGTTCGGCAGCATGCTGAGCGTCAGTTCGGGCTCGGTGCCGATGGCGTTGAGGCCCGGCGTGTCGAGGATGACCAGCCCCTGCTTCAGCAGCGGATGCGGAAAGTTGATCAGCGCGTGGCGCCAGCGCGGGATCGCGATGACGCCGTCGCGGCTCAGCGTGCGCGCGGTTTCCTCGTCGTCGGGATCGATGAGGCCGTAGACTTCGGCGGTCGCCGCGTCCACCGGTAGGGTGTCGGCCAGACGCATCAGCGTCGCGCTCATGTCCTCGGCGGAATCGAGATTCAGGGAAAACTCGGTCCAGGCGTCCGGATCGCGCTTGAAGTCGGCGATGCTGCCGTCGCGCATCTTGGTCTCGATCGGCAGCAGGCGCAGCGAAGGCCGGCGCCGCGGATCGAAATACAGTTCGGTCGGGCACATCGTGGTGCGACCGGCGGATGCAGGCAGCACGCGCTGCCGGTAGTCGGAAAAGAAGATCGCGTTGATGAGCTCGGATTTGCCGCGCGAAAACTCCGCTACGAAGGCCACGTTGAGCGTGTCTTCCTGCAGGCGGCCGAGCAGTTGCCCCAGCCGCAGGTCGGACTCGCCGTCGTCGAGTTCCTGCGCCGCGAGCCAGGCGCGCAGCGCCTCCACGCGCACGTAGACCGCGTCGCGCCAGGCGCTGTAACGCTCGAACTCGTCGACCAGCGTGGTGGGGGTCATGGGGCGCCGGGTGGATAAATTGAGGATATTCAACGACATATTAATAACAAAATGGATCGGGCGCGACCCGGCGTCCGGCAGGACTCAGCGCTGGCAGTTCGGACAGTGGAACGTGGCGCGCTGGCCCTGTACGGTGCGGCGGATCGGCGTGCCGCAGACCTTGCAGGGCAGGCCCGCGCGGTCGTACACCCGCGTCTGGAGCTGGAAATAGCCGAGTTCGCCGTCGCTCGCGACGTAATCGCGCAGGGAGCTGCCGCCGGCGGCGATCGCGGCGGCCAGCACGCGCTTGATGGCGGCGGCCAGGCGGTCGCAGGCCGGACGGGACAGGCGCCGGGCGGCGGTGCCGGGGCGAATGGCCGCGTGGAACAGGGATTCCGAAGCATAGATATTGCCGACGCCGACCACCACGCCGGCGTCCATGATGACCTGCTTGATCGCCGCGCCGCGCCGCCGGCATTGCGCGTGCAGATAGGCGCCGTCGAACGCGTCGGTCAACGGCTCCGGGCCCAGGTGGGCAAGCAGCGGATGCGCGGCCGGGGCGTCGGTCCACAATACCGCGCCGAAGCGGCGCGGGTCGCGCAGGCGCAGCACCTGACCGCCCTCGAACAGCCAGTCCACGTGGTCGTGCGCGCCCGGCGGCTCGTCCGGGTGGGCGAGGCGCAGGCTGCCGGACATGCCCAGATGCACGATCTGGGCGTACGGCCCGAAATCGAACAGCAGGTATTTGCCGCGCCGCGCGATGCCGGCCAGCGTGCGGCCGCCCAGGCGGTCCGGCAGGTCGTCCGGCACCGGCCAGCGCAGATGCGGATTGCGGACGGTCACGCCGGTCAGCCGGCGGCCGGCGAGCGTGGGCGCCAGCCCCAGACGGGTGGTTTCGACTTCGGGCAGTTCGGGCATGGCCGGGATTTTAGCGTGCCGCGCCGAGGGCCGGATGAACCTTGCTTGCAGGGGGCTCTCGAAAGCATAGAATCGAGATCAGCAATCCAGCAGGCGATCCATGAAAGCATCCACACTTCTTCCCCTCGGCGCGGCCCTGTTTCTCGCGACCGCATGCAGCCAGACCGGCGTACGGCCCATCCAGGGCGCCGCCGTGGAAACGCAGCCGGCGGCGCCGTCGAGCGCGGCCCAGGATGCGCCGGCGCAGCCAGCCGCGCCGGCCGTCGACCCGGATGCCGAGAAAGCGGCGCGGGAAGCGGCCTTGCCCAAGCAGCCGCTCACGCCCGACATCCTGTTCAAATTCCTCGTCGGCGAAGTCGCGGTCCAGCGCGGGGCGATCGGTATCGCCCAGTCGGCCTATCTGGATCTGGCGCGCGAAACGCGCGACCCGCGCATCGCCCGTCGGGCCGCCGAGGTGGCGCTGGTTGCGCGCGACCAGACGGGCGCGCTGGAGGCGACCCGCATGTGGGCCGGCTCCGAGCCCGAATCCCTGCGCGCGAAACAGACGCTCGCGGCTCTGCTGCTGAACGAAGGCAAGCTCGCGGAGGCCGAGCCGATCCTGCGCGACCTCGTCAAGGCGGACAGCGCCAACGCGTTCCTGCATCTGTCGGCCCTAATGGGCAAGGCACGCGACACCCAGGCCGGGCTGGCGCTGGTGCAGGTGCTGGCCGCGGATTACCCGAATCTGCCCGAGGCGCGTTTCGCCGTCGGGCAGGCGGCGGCCAACGCGGGCCAGTTCGATACCGCGATCGAGGCGCTGAAGCTGGCCGATGCCCTGCGTCCCGGCTGGGAGCCGGCCGCGCTGATGCGCGCGCAGATTCTGGCGAAAACCTCGCGCGCGGATGCGCTGGCCTTCATGCGCGCCTTCCTTGCCGCCCATACGGACGCGCGCGACGTGCGCCTGGCCTATGCGCGCACCCTGGTCAACGCCAACCAGTTTCCCGAGGCGCGGGCGGAATTCACCCGTTTGACGCAGGATTTCCCGCGCAACGCCGAAGTCAGCCTCGCGGCCGGCCTGCTGTCGCTGCAGATGGGCGATCTCGATACCGCGCGCGACTTGCTGACGCAGACGCTGGACTACAACCCGCGCGAACCCGACACGGTGTATTACTACCTCGGGCAAGTGGCGGAGCAGCAGAAGCAGCCGGACGCGGCGGCGGCGCATTACGCCCGGGTGCAGGGCGGGAACTATCTGGTGCCCGCGCGCGCGCGCCAGGCCGCCCTGCTGGCGCAGGCCGGCAAGCTCGACGCGGCGCGCACGCTGCTGCGGGACACGAAAGGCGAGACCGACGCCCAGAACATCCGCCTGGTCCAGGCGCAGGCCGAGCTGCTGCGCAACGGCAAGCAGCACGCGGCGGAATTCGACACCCTCAGCGAAGGACTCAAGCGGTTTCCGGACGCGCCCGATCTGCTGTACGACCGCGCCATGGCGGCGGAAAAACTCGACCGGCTGGACGTGCTGGAAACCGATCTGAGGCGCGTGATCGCGCTGCGCCCCGGCGATGCCCAGGCCTACAACGCGCTGGGCTATACCCTCGCCGATCGGACCGATCGCCTGACCGAGGCCGTGAGCCTGCTCGACAAGGCGCTGTCGCTCGCGCCGAACGACCCCTTCATCCTCGATAGCGTGGGCTGGGCCCAGTTCCGCACCGGCAATCTGGCGCGCGCGCAGGAATATCTCGAACGTGCCTTCAAGATGCGGCCCGATCCCGAAATCGCCGCGCATCTGGGCGAGGTGCTGTGGGCGATGGGGCAGCGCGACGCGGCGGGCAAGCTCTGGCAGTCCAGCCTGCAGTCGCATCCGCAGAACGAAGTGCTGCTGGAAACCCTGCGCCGGTTGAAGCCCTGATGCGGCGCGCGCTCGCCGCCTGGCTGCCGCTGCTGCTGGCGGCCTGCGCGACTGTGCCGCCGCCGTCCGATGTCGGAACGTCCGGCGCCGGCTGGCGTTTCAGCGGCCGCATCGGCATTCAGACCGAGACGCAGAGCCTGTCCGGCGGCCTGCACTGGCGGCACCGGCCCGATGCGGACAGCCTGTTCCTGAGCACGCCGCTGGGACAGGGCGTGGCCCGCATCGAACGCAGCGCCGCCGGCGTGACGCTGGAGCTGCCCGACCAGCCGCCCCGCCAGGCGCCGGATGCGGAAACCCTCACCCGCGACGCGCTGGGCTATGCGCTGCCGGTTGCCGGTCTGGCCTGGTGGATGCAGGCGCGGCCGGACCCCGCCCGGCCGTTTGCGGCGTCGTACGACGACGCCGGACGGCTGGCCCGGCTGAAACAGGACGGCTGGACCATCGATTACCGTCAGTACGTCCAGGATCGCCCGCGCCGGCTCACGCTGACGCGCGAAGGCCTGGAGATCCGGCTGGTGGCCGACGAATGGCGGGGCGAATGAGCCACGCCTTTCCCGCGCCGGCCAAGCTCAATCTCTTCCTGCACGTCGTCGGGCGGCGCGCGGACGGCTACCATCTGCTGCAAAGCCTGTTCCGCTTCATCGATTGCGCGGACACGGTGCATCTGGCGCTGCGCGGCGACGGCGCAGTGATTCGGGCGGCCGAGCTGCCGGGCGTGCCCGAAGCGCAGGATCTGACGGTGCGCGCGGCGCGCCTGCTGCAGCCGCATGCGCCGCCCGGTTCCGGCGTGACCATCCGGCTGGAAAAGCGGCTGCCGATGGGCGGCGGGCTGGGCGGCGGCAGCTCGGACGCGGCGACCGTGCTGCTGGCGCTGAACCGTCTCTGGGGCACGAATCTGCCGCGCGCCGACTTGCAGTCGCTGGCGCTGCGGCTGGGCGCCGACGTGCCGGTCTTCGTGTTCGGACAGACCGCCTTCGCCGAAGGCGTGGGCGAGATTCTCCGGCCGGCGTCCGCGCCGCCGGCCTGGTATGTCGTGCTGACGCCGCCCGTCCAGGTGCCGACCGCGTCGATTTTTGCCGCGCCGGAATTGACACGCGACACGCCGCCCCTCAAAATAGCGCCCTTTTCCGCAGGCATGGGGCGTAACGACCTTCAGCCCGTGGTCGTGGCGCGGTATCCCGAAGTCGCTCGCCATCTCGATTGGCTGGGGCGGTTCGGCGAGGCGCGCATGACCGGTTCGGGCGCCTGCGTGTTCGCATCGTTCGACACGGAAGCCGCCGCGCGCGACGTGCTCGGCCGCATGCCCGGAACGATGCGAGGCTTTGTGGCGCAGGGACTGGACAGGCACCCCCTGTACGATTTCTGCGCCGGGTAGTGCCCGTTTGGGGAGTCGCCAAGTGGTAAGGCATCGGATTTTGATTCCGACATTCGTAGGTTCGATCCCTACCTCCCCAGCCAGAATGTAGAGAACAGCCGCCGGAGGCGGCTGTTTTTGTTGCGAGCAGAGCGGTTTTCGCGCCGGAGAACAGCGTGTCCATTGACAACCTGATGGTGTTTACCGGGAATGCCAACCCGCGCCTGGCCGGCGATGTGGTCCGCCATCTCAATATCCATCTGGGCCGCGCCACGGTGTCGCGCTTCTCGGACGGCGAGGTGATGGTCGAAATCCTGGAGAACGTGCGCGGCAAGGACGTGTTCGTGCTGCAGTCGACCTGCCAGCCGACCAACGACACGCTGATGGAGGTGATGGTCATGGTGGATGCGCTGAAGCGCGCCTCGGCCGGCCGCATCACCGCCGCGATCCCGTACTACGGCTACGCGCGGCAGGATCGCCGCACCCGGTCGGCGCGCGTGGCGATCACCGCCAAGGTGGTGGCGAACATGCTGCAGGGCGCGGGCGTGGACCGTCTGCTGACGATGGATCTGCATTCCGACCAGATTCAGGGTTTTTTCGACATCCCGGTCGACAACATCTATTCCAGCCCGATCCTGCTGGGCGACATCTGGAAGCGCAACCATCCGAACCTGATGGTGGTGTCGCCCGACGTCGGCGGCGTGGTGCGGGCGCGGGCGATCGCCAAGCGCCTGGAATGCGACCTGGCGATCATCGACAAGCGGCGCCCCAAGCCCAACGTGGCGAAGGTGATGCACATCATCGGCGACGTGAAGGACCGCACCTGCATCATCATGGACGACATGGTGGATACGGCGAACACGCTGTGCGAGGCGGCCAGCGCGCTCAAGGAACACGGGGCGCAGAAGGTGATGGCCTACTGCACGCACGCCGTGCTGTCGGGCAGCGCCGCCGAGCGGGTGACGCATTCGGCGCTCGACGAACTGGTCGTGACCGACACCATTCCGCTGCGCGACGACGCCCGTGCGTGCGGCAAGATCCGGCAGTTGTCGGTGGCCGAACTGCTGGCGGAGACGATCCGCCGCATCAGCAACGAGGATTCCGTCAGTTCGCTGTTCATGGAATAGCGGGCAGGCAGAGTGCCCCTGGTCGCGGGGGCTTTTCCATGCGTTGACCCTTTTCGGCAACGCATCATTTGAAGTAGCAACCTAGGAGATTTACATGCAAATCGAAGTCATCGCTTTCAAGCGTGATGCGCAGGGATCGAGTGCGAGCCGCCGCCTGCGTCACGCTGGCAAGGTTCCGGGCATCGTCTACGGCGGCGCCGCCGCGCCCCTGCAGATCGAGCTGGATCACAACGCGCTCTACCATGCCCTGCGCAAGGAGGCCTTCCATTCGTCCGTGCTGACGCTCACCGTCGACGGCAACAAGGAATCGGTCCTGCTGCGCGACACCCAGTGGCATCCCTACAAGCAGCAGGTGCTGCACGTCGATTTCCAGCGCGTCGACAAGGATCACAAGATTCACGTCAAGGTGCCGCTGCACTTCCTCAACGCCGAAACCGCGCCGGGCGTCAAGCTGGGCGGCGGCAAGCCGCACCACATCGTGAACGAGCTCGACGTGGAATGCCTGCCCGGCAGCCTGCCCGAGTTCATCGAAGTCGACATGGGCGCTCTGGAAGTCGGCCATGCCATCCACGCCAACGACCTCAAGCTGCCCGTCGGCGTCGAGCTGGTGGCCCACATCAAGGCGGAAAACCCCGCGGTCGCGTCGATCAACGCGCCCAAGGGCGGCGCGGCCGAAGAAGCGCCGGCCGAGCCTGCGGCCTAAAACGGTCGCGCATCGCCGGCCGCGGCCGGCGTGCGCGCCGGTTGCGGCATGACAGCGCCAGCGCCTCGCCTCATCGTCGGCCTCGGCAATCCGGGGCGCGACTACGAAGAAACCCGGCACAACGCCGGGTTTTGGTTTTGCGCGCGCCTCGCGCAGGACTGGCGCGCCGCGCTGGCCCACGAGTCGCGCTTTCACGGCGTCGTCGGCCGGCGCGGCGCGATCTGGATGCTGCTGCCGCAGACCTACATGAACCGCTCGGGCCAGGCCGTCGGCGCGCTGGCGCGCTTCCATCGCATCGCGCCGAACGAGATCCTGGTCGTGCACGACGAGCTCGACATTCCGCCCGGCCAGTTGCGACTCAAGTTCGGCGGCGGCATGGGCGGGCACAACGGTCTCAAGGACATCACCGCGCATCTCGGCACGCAGGATTACTGGCGTCTGCGCATCGGCATCGGCCATCCGGGCGACCGCAACGAAGTGGCGAACTTCGTGCTGAAGCCGCCGCGCCGCGAGGAGCAGGCCGAGATCGACGCGGCCATCGAGCGTGCGCTGATTTTGTGGCCGCTGATCGAGAAGGGCGACTGGAACGCCGCGGCGCAGCGCGCCAACACGACCCCCAGGCCCGCACCGGCCAAACCCACACAGGAAACCCCATGAGTCTCAAATGCGGCATCGTCGGCCTGCCCAACGTCGGCAAGTCCACGCTTTTCAACGCGCTGACCCAGGCGGGCATCGCGGCGGAGAACTACCCCTTCTGCACCATCGAGCCGAATACCGGCGTGGTCGAGGTGCCCGACCCACGCCTCGCGCAACTGACGGAGATCGTCAAGCCGCAGAAAGTCGTGCCGGCCATCGTCGAGTTCGTCGACATCGCCGGCCTGGTCGCGGGGGCCTCGAAGGGCGAAGGCCTGGGCAACCAGTTTCTCGCCAACATCCGCGAAACGGATGCGATCTGCCACGTCGTGCGCTGTTTTCACGATGAAAACGTCGTCCACGTCGCCGGCAAGGTCGATCCGCTGTCGGACGTGGAGACGATCGCGACCGAACTGGCGCTCGCCGATCTGGCCAGCGCCGAAAAGGCGCTCGCGCGCTACGAAAAACCCGCGCGCGCCGGCGACAAGGAGGCCCAGAAGATGGTCGCCGCGCTGAAGCCGGTCGTCGAAACCCTCAACGAAGGCCGGCCGGCCCGCGCCGCCGGGCTCGACAAGGAGGCGCTCGCGGCCGTCAAGCCGCTGTGCCTGATGACCTTGAAACCGACGCTGTACGTGGCCAACGTCGACGAGGACGGCTTCCACGACAATCCCCTGCTCGACGCCCTGAAGGCCCACGCGGCGGCGGAAGGCGCGCCGGTGGTGCCGGTTTGCGCGGCGCTGGAGGCCGAATTGCAGGAACTCGGCCCCGAGGATCGCGTGGAATACCTGAAAGAACTCGGTTGGGACGAGCCGGGGTTGAACCGGCTCGTCCGCGCCGCCTACGACCTGCTCGGCCTGCAGACCTATTTCACCGCCGGGGTCAAGGAAGTGCGCGCCTGGACGATCCGCAAGGGCGATACCGCGCCGCAGGCCGCCGGCGTCATCCACACCGATTTCGAGCGGGGCTTCATCCGCGCCCAGACCGTCGCCTTCGAGGATTTCGTCGCCTGCAAGGGCGAGGCGGGCGCCAAGGAGGCGGGCAGGATGCGCGCCGAGGGCAAGGAATACGTCGTCCGCGACGGCGACGTCATGAATTTCCTGTTCAACGTCTGAAGCGGCGTTTGACAGGCTTTCCGTAAGCCCCCTATAATCCCGGGCTTCGTTTGGGTGGGGTTCCCGAGCGGTCAAAGGGATCAGACTGTAAATCTGACGGCTCTGCCTTCGAAGGTTCGAATCCTTCCCCCACCACCAGATTTGTGCAGTACGAGCAGGGCGAAGCGGGTGGAGCGTGGTTGTCGACGCTTTAGCGGCTTTACTACCACGGCCCACTCCTTGCGGGTGTAGCTCAATGGTAGAGCTGAAGCCTTCCAAGCTTAAGACGAGGGTTCGATTCCCTTCACCCGCTCCAGTTTGTGTATGGGCTTTGACGGTAGTTTGAGTCCATCGGCCCATGTAGCTCAGTGGCAGAGCACTCCCTTGGTAAGGGAGAGGTCGGCAGTTCAATCCTGCCCATGGGCACCAGTTTCGGTTGTTTTGTTTGATTGCGGATTGGCGGTCGTCGGAATCGACGCATTATTTACGTTTAAGGGGTACTTGAAATGGCAAAGGAAAAGTTCGAGCGGACGAAGCCGCACGTAAACGTAGGTACGATTGGACACGTTGACCACGGCAAGACCACCTTGACCGCGGCGATCACGACCATCCTGTCGAAGAAATTCGGCGG